>Ga0066648_10000100_pt1 | contig 54517 bp, 129 predicted proteins | sample CryGeyCG12114_NA_FD_59537 | JGI IMG/M metagenome (GOLD analysis project Ga0066648, IMG submission 59537) | Groundwater microbial communities from aquifer - Crystal Geyser CG19_WC_8/21/14_NA | ecosystem: Environmental > Aquatic > Deep subsurface > Groundwater | place: USA: Utah: Grand County... | reverse complement strand
GGTCTACTCGCCTGCTACGGAAGTTACCGGCAACGGTGCTCCGGGATGGGCGCGTGACACGCAGAGCGAGTTGTTCCTCCTCGCCGTTACCAACATGGTAAGCGAAGACACCTTCTACGAGGGCGCATCTGGGCGTGATAGGCGTTTCCGTGAGTTAGTCCGCAAGGTCGCTACTGCAGGGCCGGAGAGCGGGCAGTGGATGGCGCGATTCATCCCTTGGCTCCGTAGCGAAGCGAACATGCGTACCGCGTCGATTGTTGCTGCAGTTGAGGCTGCCGACGCACAGCGCAAGGCATCACCAGGTGCTCCGACTCTGGCTCGTGAGTTCCTCAAGGGAGCGCTACAGCGTCCCGACGAGCCGGGTGAAGCGCTGGCCTACGCGAAGAGTCGTGGCATCAAGGTGTCCGGCGGTATTCAGCGTGGTATTGCCGACGCTGCACAGCGTATGTTCACCGAGCGCAACCTGCTCAAGTACGACGGACAGAGCAAGGACTTCCGTTTTGCCGACGTTCTAGAGCTGACGCACCCTAGCCCGAAGGCTGATTGGCAGGGAGACCTGTTCAAGTACGCCATCGACCGTCGTCACAACCGCGACGGCTTGACGATTCCTGCATCTCTTGCGATGCTTCGTGTTCGATCTGGACTAGAGGGTCGTCCTGTCGAGATGCGTCGACAGCTGTTCGACGGCACCATTACGCCGCCATTCACCATCGACACGCCAGACGGCTCGTTCCGCCGGGTCGACTCGCTCGCTGAAGTACTTGAGGCTGGCGGGATGACGTGGGAGTCGTTGTCTGGATGGCTGCAGGGCCCGATGGACGCCAAGGCTTGGGAGGCAATCATCCCGAGCATGGGTTACATGGCGCTTCTTCGTAACCTGCGTAACTTCGACCAGGCTGGCGTCTCTGACAAGGTTGCAGCAACAATTGCAGCCAAGCTAGCGGACGCTGACGAGGTTGCCAAGTCACGTCAGTTCCCGATGCGGTTCCTGTCGGCATACAAGGCTGCACCTTCACTTCGGTGGAGTTGGGCTCTTGAGCAGGCTCTTGGCCACTCGCTCTCGAACGTTCCTGTTCTCAAGGGTCGAACGCTGATCCTTGTAGACCGTTCGGGCTCGATGTTCGACACCGTTTCTCAGCGTACTGGTCTCAACCGAGCGGATTCAGCAGCTGTCTTCGGATCTGCGCTTGCGCAGCGTTCCGAGAGTGCTGACCTTGTTCAGTACGGTACGAGTTGGTCTGCGGTTAAGGTGCAGAAGGGCGAGTCTCTACTCAAGGTCATCGAGAAGTTCGGTAGCCTGGGTGGGACCAACACTGCACAGACGGCTCAAGCCACGTTCAAGAACCACGACCGTGTTGTTGTCGTCACTGACGAGCAGGCCAACGCATACGGATACGGGTATGGCTACGGAGCAAGTAGCCGTAGCACGCTGAACGACGTGATTCCGTCGAGTGTGCCGCTCTACACCTGGAACCTTGCAGGATACCGAGTTGGCAACACGCCTGCGGGCGAACTCAACCGACACACGTTTGGTGGTCTCACTGACACCGCGTTCAAGATGATCGGTCTCCTCGAGCGTGGTCAGAGCACCGGCTGGCCGTGGGACGAGAAGTAAGATAGCTACGCACGAGAGGCCGTCCACTTCGGTGGGCGGCCTCTCTTGTTTGTACATATAAAACGATATGTGGTATGATCATGAAGTATACAGAGACAAACTACGTAAGGAACTACATGACTGAGTTTCGTCAACGTGAGGGTGATCAGCCGTTACCACGAGGTAATGGGCTGCCTTCAATGCATCAAGTAGCTGCTGAAGAGATGGCGGCGAGGCGCGAACTTGGGATCAGTAGGTACGGGCAGCCTCTACAGCCAGCTAACGGCCGCAACGCAGCACTTGACGCATGGGAAGAAGCGCTCGACGGCGCAGCATACGGTGCGCAAGTTATGTGGGAGCAGGAGCACCCAGAGAACACGTACGTTGGTGAACTCATCTACGCGCTATCGAACAGTCAAAACGATGGCGATAGCGAGATCATCGTTGAGTTTGGCTCGTATTTTGTGCCTGAGAGCGTGTACAAACTGCTGGACAAACTTGATATCAACTACACCCTTCCACCAGCGCCTAAGAGCGCATAATGGGTTGGGGTAGCGCTACTGAAACCATTGAACCTCAAATTAGCACTATGCACGTGGCAGTCACTAACGAGGAGATGATCGAAGCTCTAGCAGAGTCACTTCTTGTTACGCTTATTAAGCAGTTACAGTCTGGTGACTGGGATACCGAGCACGAAACTCTTGAGCGATTCACCCATGTACCGTGGGTAGTTCGCGCGTTTAAGACTTGCGGTGTCGAGATACATATTAAAGACGAAGATGCTCTTGTTAGTTTAGTGCTCAAAATTATTAAGGCATCTGTCAGCGCCGATTATTACGATTTAAGCGATACGTTTACACAGCACAATCTCGCAAGTGAACTCGCAGAAGCTATCGCTCCTAAAGTTAAGGAATGGGCATGACAGATCAATCACTAGATCCTGACGAGCCAGCGACTAACACAGTAGTGTACCGCTGCCCGACGTGCCAACAAGTTGTCGCGATTGTGCCAAACGGATTCACTATCACTGCTGAAAAACTTGAAGACCGTCGTATTGAGCACAACAACACGCATCGACTTATCAAAGAAACTGTCAAAGGATCCGAATGAGCAGCAATGAAATCGTATGGAACACGTGGAGTGGTAAGTCTCGAACATGCTCTAGTCCTGGATGCAGAAAAACAGGCGTTACCGCGCGTATCACAACGCTCTACGCAGATACCCCGGACGAGAAAAGACGCCATCACGTCTTCTGCGAAGAGCACACTCCTGTTCTTGAGTCGGTAGATGGCTAAGTCACCCATCATCTGGCGGCACCTTGACACTGAAGGTGAGGAAGTGATGTGGACCAGTGGCTGGAAGCCAGATAGTAATATCTTGCGATGGAGCTTAGGCGCTGCGCTTCGTGTTGAAGGAATTCGCGAAGGCTGGTACCAGTCGTTTGAAGCGAGTGAAAACTCCACCATCTGGCAGAGCTTTGTCGGAGTCGATGAAGCTGGCGATGATGTAGAAGTTGACGCCAATGGATATACACTGTGGGGCGAGAAAGCTGAACGTGTCAATCACGCGACACTTGCACGTTTAATCATTGGACTAGGTGACGAATGAGTATCGCACTACGCATTTTAGGCATCTTACTTGTTGTCGGTGGTGCACTTACGTTGCTAGGTATTGCAGTCTTCTTTGGTCTGCTATGCTTTTGGACATCGTTTTGGCCAACAAGTGAAGAGATTGAACGTGCTGTGAATAAGCACAAAAAGAAATCTGACGCAGTACACTAGTTAAGTGCCGCAGTGCGTACTGCTTCCCTTCACTAAGACTCTTGGGAAGTGCGATCGTTGCGGCAAGAACCTCGTCGGACGACAACGACGATGGTGCACTAAAAAGTGCCACAATGCTTGGGCTAAAGAACATCGATGGAACTTAGCACGAGCTGCTGCACGTAAGCGCGACAAGTACAGATGCCAGCATTGCGGCGCAGGACGCGAAGCGCATCTTGAAGTCAATCACATTAAGCCTAGAAACGGCAAAGGCTACGGATGGGGTTGCGCGCATCACCTCAGTAACCTCGAGACGTTATGTCGTGCTTGTCACCTAGTTGTCACTCGTCAACAACGAGAAGACCGAAAGGCTGTACAGGCAGCGTAATTCCTGGTAAGATACGAGTGACGGAAGGACGCAGATGAATCCGATTGAGAAGACTCTACGAACAGCTCTGCCCGAGCTAGACACACCAGTGGCGTGCCCTGGCCAAGCGTTCGTGATAACCGATAGCATTTCAGTCGCAGCAAGCGATGATGTATCCGTCGATGCTCATCCACGTGCGTGGGATCAGTGTCGCAGCACTGCTTCAATTTCCGTTATAATTCAGCATCTAAATGACACACATCGATGGTCTCGCGAAGCGATTGCAGACTGGCTCGATACGCTTGACGCTGATCTAACATTCCCAACAGAGCCTGTTGCACGAGCAGTAGACGAACCGTACTCGCTACAGCTGGACTATCTGACGGAATGGGCTGTGCACGCATCAATACTAAAATCAGTAAAATCAGCGTTTATTGAGATGAAGGATGCAGCATCAGCTGCATCAGCAAGTATCGATGTTATTTATTATGATATGAAAGAATCCATGGAGATTGATACAAATACTTGGAAAGTCAAATGGGACTATGACTATCCTGACATTACTGACGACAGCAGCGGAAAAGTTACTCCCTCGTGGCACGCCCACCAAGCTGTGCAGTACCAGTACCTAGTCAATGATGCACAACTTACCGAACAAATGCATTACATCAAATCTAATTTAATCAAAGATTTTTCACTTTTGCCAGAAGACGTTTTACCTGCACCACAGCCAACACTAAATCCAAAACCTGTGCAACCACTACCTCAGTCGAACACTAAGCCCTGGCAGGAAAAGCCAGTCAACCAACAGAAAAGGAAGAAATGAACGCCGTAGAGACGCACGTTGAGAAGCTCAAGGCTGACCTAGGAGAGATCGAGCTCAAGGTCACCACTGGATTCACACTCGCCGACGCCATCCGTATGGGTGCACAGTCAACTGAGCAGGCACACGGCACATTCGTCAACAACACCTCTTCCTGCGCACTCGGTGCCGCGTACATCGCGGCTCAGGCTGCCGGATACATCGTCAAGTGAGCAGCACCGTGTACCGAACTGGAACTCAAAAGGCTACTAGTAGTGTACTGGCTGGAGCCGGTTGTGTAATGGCACTCGATACTGTGATCAATCTCTTTCAAGGAGACTTCATTGTGACTGTCATTCACGGTGTCGTGACCGCAGCTATCTTTGGCGGCGCTAGCACAATTGGTGGTAAGTAGTGGGTAAACGACCCGAGTACATCTGTTGGTTCGATCTCGAGACGACTCAGTCAGATATCAATGCGCCTAGTGCATTTCTACTAGAAACTGGGTACGTAATTACAGACTACAAACTTAATGCAGTTTCAAGCGGAAGCACCGTCTGCAATCCCGTACTTCCGGTACGCGTACGAACGTACGTTGATGAGTACGATGTCGGGGGTAACGTTCTTCCGGTTGAAGAAGCATTAGAGGCAGTTTGGGGTCGAATGGATCCTTACGTGCAAAAAATGCATACAGCTAATGAACTTTGGGACGCAGTTAAAACTTCGGTATACGACACCAATGATCTCGACACCTGGTGGAACGCGAGGCTAGCCGAAATAAGTGGTTTGGAGCACGGGCAAAAAGAATTCGCCATGGGTGGCTCAGGCGTAGGACATTTCGATAGCGCGTGGGTGAAGAAGTGGCTGCCTAAGACAGCTAAGCGTTTTGTATACTCACCACAGGACATCGGCAACATCCGACGATTCCTCACTGACGTGGTGGAGTTTGACGTGTCGGCGGCAGATCCTGCCGGTCTGTCAGCAGGAGACGCTAAGACGCATCGTGCGCTAGACGACGCAAGAGCGCATCTTGCTGAAGCCAAGTACTACCGTGATCTTTTCGCTGATGCTTTGAAGCGTTAGCATGGGCCACTACGCAAGCGAGATGGCTGACTTAAGTCCAAGCAGTCGAGCGTTTGAAGCATGGTTGCGTATTCGTAACGAGAATCAGTACACGAGTATCGCCTATGATATAGATCGTGACGCTGAAGATACCTTAGTGCACCACACTCCCTGTGGACTTGTCGTTGCTAACATGGTGCTGCACTTAGATCTGTGTCCTGCAAATCAAACGTAACGCTGTACTAAGCACCAGTTTAGTAGTAAGATAATCGCAGGACAGTCAACCGTAGTTAATAAAGGAGATGAGTATGAAGAATATTAAGCGTGCCGTACTTGCAGCACTCGCCAGCGTGATGGTGCTTGGTGGTGCAGTTGCGTGTGGTAGTGACAACGACTACCGACCCGCAGCATATGGTGAAAATGGACAATGCTACTTCGTTGACGACCCACGCGAAGTAGATGTACTCTACCAGAACGGTAACTGTCCGCGTGACTGGCGTCCTGTCATCATGCCTCTGTTCTGGCACCAGCAGTACTACCCGTACTACTCAAGTCCTGCGTACTACAACACGTATGTACCTGTGTCATCACGCACAGTTTACGTCGAGCGTTCCACGAACTTTGGTTCTACCTACGCTTCGCAGATCAAGACCGCAAGTTCTCAGGCGAAGTACACCAACAGCAAGGGCAAGGTTGTCCCGGGCAACAAAGTTGCACCTAATAAGTTCGGCGGTGGCAGTCGACAGAAGAGTGGAAGCAATAACTCTCGTCAGACATGCGGTATGAGCCTCAACGGCGCACCTATCGATCTTCTAGGTAGCGGTTCGGGCAGTGGCGGCGGTTCTCGAAGCTCAAGCGGTGGCGGTAGTCGATCAAGCGGCGGCTCAAGCAAGAGCACTACGCCCAACAAGAGCACCAACAGCGACACCAAGAAGCCGAACACCACAGCCAAGTGCTAGTACGTCTGCGTAGATTCGCGCAAGCGTGCGCGATTGATCCCGTACTGACTATCGCAAATACTGTACTTGCGCTAACGGTGACGTGGATTCTAACAGCACTTGTTGGTGGACTACTCGTCTCGATTTTCGATCCAGTCGAGGGATACGGACACGGAATCTACTGCGCAGTCGGACACATGACGACTCATGGTTGCGATGTTGAACCCACCAAAGGCGCAGGTAGATTCGTGTCGGCTGGTCTTCAAGTATGGGGCGTAATCATCACCGCTGCAGTGGTTGCGCACGCAATCGGAAGTTTGATCAAAGACTCAAAAGAATTCAATGATGACGATAAGCAAGAGATCTTGGATCAATTGACCAGGATTGAGACACAATTGTCTAAGGAACACGCATGACAAATCTACTGCTCGGTCTTGGCATCGGCATACTCGTGACCTACGTTGTTCTTCATCTGCAGGAATCGAAGCAGACAATGCCTGATTCGGGCTGGTGGACCGTATTCGGTATCTGGGCAGACCGCGCAGACTTTGCTAAGAGTGAGCGCTACTCTCTGCATGTGCAGGCCGATAACGCACGCGGCGCAGAAGACCTTGCCCAGTGGGAAGCAAAGGAAAAAGGCGGCGAGTTATGGGTCGCCACGGTACTCGAAGGCAAATTGGTCAACCAAGATGGATATGCAACTTTTGTTGATCCAGACATCAAGCCTACTGACTGGATGAACACAGACGCGAGTAAAATGCATGGCGTCTAGGGAAGAAGCAAGAGCTGCCAAGGAGAAGTTCCTCAGCACTCTTCAGCCTGATTTACCCGTCTACGGTGTAATCGGTGTTGGAATTTCAGGAGACAAAGGCAAATGGAGTGTCAGTATTCTTGTCTTCGACCCGCGCGCTAAAGACAACATGCCGACAAACATTGACGGTGTGCTAGCAACTACTACTGTCGTTGAGAAAGCAAAAGCGCTATGAACTGTACCGTATGCGGAATGCCTTTCCTTATAGGTTCAAATCGGCACGATCAATGTACCTACATAAAACGCATGCAAATCGAAAATGCTCAAAAAATAAATGATCGTCTTGACCACCTTGAAGAGCGTGTACGTCAACTTGAAACGAGAGAAAACTAATGGGTGTTCGTACAGTCTGCGAGCAGGGTTATCCAATTAGCAGTTGTCGGTGCATGAAGAAGCACGATCCGGTGAAGGTACAGGCGTGCTATCCACAGCATTCGCATACCCATCTGTACACAGGCTCAGGCCCAGGAGCAAACGCGGTGCCGCCTGTCGCGGATGGAGGCGATGTTATCATCACCGAGGAATGGGCTGTAGTCACAAATAACGACTACGACGGTTGGAAGGAATTTGGGACTGACAAGAGCGGTGCACTAACAGCATTTGCTGCGTATCCCGATGACGCGGGAGCACGCCTGAATAAGCGTGTTTCTCGTACTGTACGCACTAAGTGGCTAAAGGTTGATTTGTAATGCTAATTGCGCAACGAACTACTAAGCCGTGTCTTTTTGTTATGCGGTATCAGAAAGTACTGTTAGGTTTTTTGCTTGCGCTACTAGCAGTAATAGTATTTAGCTTGATTGATCTACATGCACACTACCGCGAACACTCAGCAGTATCGTTGTTCGATACTATTACGCTATTTGCAGCACCTATTTTCGCCGTTGTATGCGCGATAACCTGCTACACAACAACATTTTACGTATATACCTACACAGCGCAGTTATACGAAAAAGACGAAGAAACAGGCAATTATCACTATATTGGTCTGAACTCCCTAAGACAGGATTATTTTGCGCTTAATCAACCAGCACTACAATCACTTGGTATTGAAGTACTTGAATACGTTATTCACGTCTTAAAGACTACTAAATCGTTTTCAGAAAATGAAGAACACAATCTACAAAAACGCTATAAAATAATGAGACGACTACTTAGAGAGCAAACACGCATTGAAGTTGCATCGCGTGCCGACACGTTTTCATACGCATCAGATTTGCACTCAGTTGATGCATACTTTGAAGGTCAAAGAGAGCTTTTGTCAGACCCTGTACAGTAACAAGTATTTATGGTAAGATGTCCATAACGACGTAAACGATAAGGATGGCTCATTTGAGTAACACACGAACTTCAGTCTCTCGATTTGCCGCTCGAACTGACGCTATAACTGCGCTAAAGCCGCTTGGCGAGGAAAATCGTAAGAAGGCTGTCAAGGCGCTAGAATTCTACAGTGCTGCAGTTAGCGCTTACACGATCGGTGTTCGAGCATACACCTGGTGGGATGAGCGCCGACGGTACACAGTCTCGATCAAGAGCACAGATCCCATCTACTATGCTGTTTTCGACTGGCTTATGGAGCAAGTGCCAGCCGAGAAAGCACGATCAGTCATCGCTGAAACGATCTACGGCGAACGGCGGATTGACGATGATGATATCTACGACATGGCGCACGGTAGCGAGTTTGATGGTGCACCCGGTCTTGCAAATCGCATCAACGACAGCAGCACTCGTGTCTTCACGCTTAACGGACACAAGGTGCGTGCCTTTGTCTATCACGCAGAAGATGATGTAGACAGCGACAGCTTTAGCAAAACGATCTACGTTACACCTAAGCCTGATCAAATCAATTTTGTCACAACGTCGTTCGAAGCACACCAGGCTATTCTCGCCGTAATGCGTACTATGGTGGCAAAAAAGCTTACGACTAAGCGTAATCCTCGCTTCATGATCATGGCATCGCACGGTCATTGGATAAACAAGAAGGATCTTCCACCTCGTGCTATGTCCAGTGTCGTACTGAAGACTGGGCAGATCGAGCGCATTACCGAGGATCTTGACAACTTCTTGAAGTCCGAGAACGAGTACACCCGTCGGGGCATCCCGTGGCACCGAGGGTACCTTCTCGAAGGTCCTCCAGGCACAGGTAAGACTTCACTGCCTCGTGCTCTTGCTGGGCACTTCGGGCTTGATCTCTATTACGCGCCTCTTGGTGATGTGACCAACGATACTAAGCTGATGGACCTCATCGGTGGAGTACAGGCTCGCTCCATTCTTCTCCTTGAAGATGTCGACGTGTTCAACGCAGCGACGAGTCGAGAGTCCGAGAAGGGCGAGGTTTCACTAAGTGGATTCCTCAATGCGCTCGACGGTATCGCCACGCCACACGGATTGATCGTGTTCCTGACCAGTAACGTCAAGGACACTCTTGATCCCGCGCTAGTGCGGCCAGGACGTATCGACCTACTCGAGCACATTGGTCTTCCGGACATCGATCAGGCTACCCGTTTGTTCGAATACTTCTACGCCCAGAGTCCTAAGGCACCAATTGATCCTAAGGGAGCCAGTCCGTCGGCGCTTGTCGAAATCTTTAAGCGTCACATGCACAGTCCTGACGATGCCGAAGCAGAGCTTGGCAAAACAACTAAGGCAGGTAAGTCCAGTGGGCAGAAGCGCAACTAGCAGTATTGGCTACGGTGTCATCCTTGATAATTTCGAGGGCGACTACGCCGAGGGCGTGTACGATGTCGTGCAAGATAAGTACAATAGTGATGACGACTTTGACTTTGGCGATTGGGTAAATGACACGCTAAAGTTAGCAGGTGTAATGGCTGAGATTGATTATTTTGGTTTTGAATACAGCGGCCAAATACTCGTTGTCAACGGAACAGTTACAGAATTCTATGACACTGTTGCAGTCATTGACCCAAGAAATATTGCCAATGGCGATGACGATGAAGAGCATGAGAACATTCTACAAGAGGCGTTAACAGCGTTAGGTTTCAGTAATCTTGGCCTTGAAGGCGCATGGCATCTCTACGTGACAGTATCGTGAGTGACATCGACGGCTACCTTGAGGTCGAGCTTACCGTTACTGTAGAGGGAACCCTAGAAGAACTAGGTATGCACGAGGCAGAAGTTGGGCGACGATTTGAAAATGCTGCAGAAGTTGTAGCGTACTTGAAAGAAGAGTACAAGCGTGTCTCAAAGCTTGCGCGCGACTGGGACATGGTAGACGACTTCAACTCGTCGCTAACAGTCTTCTACGTTGCACCGACGAAAGAAGACGACAACGATCGTCAACCTGGCGAAGGACAAGCGGAACTTCCATTGGACGCAGTACCTACGCCTACACCGGAGATACCTAAGCACCCAGGCACAACAGCATGGTGGTAACTAATGAACGATGAGAATCACGGACACGATCACTGGGCAGAGCACATCCCCGATGAGGAACTTGTTCTCATGTACGAGAAACGCCAAGCAGAGGCAATTCTTAAAGAGCACGAGTTGACTCTTGCGCAGTACAGAACTGATAGGCTTGAGCGAGAAATTGCGAGACGTAGTGGCTCTGAGCGTCCCGCTGAGCGAGGTCCATGGCGACCCCTAAAGCGACTACCCACAACCCGTTGGAATCCCGCTACGGTCATGCCAGTACAGTTAGATCCAGTAGGAACTAATGCTAATAACTGCGAACTCTGCGGTCTTAAACTCGATCAACCTATGAGTTACGCATGCGCACAACCAAAATGTCCTACTGGCTTGGGCAGTCCGACCTCTTAATCACCTTGCGCCTTTGAAGAATCCCTGTACAGCATAATAGAATCATGGTAAGATACTACTAGACCGTCGGGTCGTCCGATGGTATGAGAGGACGCAATGACTGAGACAACAACTGACAATGCAGGCTATCGGGGAGAGGTCGAGACTGCTTTCTCTGTGCGTCGACCAAGCTGGGGTGGCGGCGCAGTTCTCGAAGAGTCTCCCAAGACGGCTAAGGAAGCGCTAGGAAAGGCTGGACTCGACTGGGAAGTCTGCAAGGTGCCGCTAAGTCGAGTTCGACTGCTTGATGCAGGGTTCAAGCAGATTCCAGATCGATTCAGTGTTGTTCGCATGTCCGATGATGCCGATCTAGGCGTGGTAGGCGCTAAGTACGAGCCTTTCCAGAACTGGGAGGCTTTCGACTTCCTTGACGGGCTCGCACAGAGCGGCGAAATTGAATACGAGACGGCTGGCAGTCTCTACGGCGGTCGGCGTGTGTGGGTGATGTGTCGCGTACCTGAGACGATCACGATCTCCGGTGGAGACACGCTTCAGCCGTTCATGTTCGTCAGTGCATCGCACGACGGATCATCTGCTGTGACTGCTGCAACTACCGCTACGCGTATCGAGTGCGCTAATACTTTCAGTATCGCAGTCAACGGTGCCAAGAACAAGTACACGTTCCGTCACACGACCGCTGGTTCCCTGAAGCTGCAGGAAGCGCGAGAGACTCTGAAGCTGCAGGTCTCGTGGGATGAAGCGCTTAAGATCGAGGTTGACAAGCTCGTCACGGCGGAAGTAACCGACGAGACGTTCGCAAGAATTCTTACGGCTAACTTCCCTGACATGAAGCTACAGACGCCAAAGTCGGTGGTGGCTGTTGTTGAGAATCGTAAAGACAGTCTCACCATCCAGGATGAGTATCGACCCACAGCTTGGGGCGCACTCAACGCGCTTAGCGAGTGGAGTGAGCACCTTCGTCCGTATCGGGACGATGATGCCCGCCAGAAGGCTGTACTCGTCGGGTGGCAGCAGAAGATGGTCAGTAACGTCTACCGTGATCTTGTTTCACTGTAGAACTAAATGCAACTAGTGGCAGGGGTACGGGCATACGCTCGTGCCCCTGTTGCAGTTTCAACTTAAGGATACAAAGTGAATGACGACATTGTACTTGATCGCGAGAACCTGCTAAAGTTAATCAGAGCAGTGCAGCGCCCGCCGTCGATTAGATTCAACTCGGTCGAGTTTAGAGAAGGATACGCGATGGCACTAGCAGTCATCGAACGTATTGCTCGCAGTATGCCTACCGTGCAACCTGCAATTCCACCAGCTACCGCGCTAAACAAATGGCAAGACCATCGAGCGCTTTGCAAAGCGTGTAGCGATGAAGGAATCTGTAGCGAAGGTCAAGAACTTGTCGCCGCTGTAATGCACGAGGAGATAGAAGAAGCATGACGTACGACGTGTACCGCGACGTAGACGGTAACCCTGTTGTCATCACTTCGCAGCAGTGTGCGGCAATTCGACATGCGCTTTCTGTTTACACAAGTGTAGTCTTGAACGAAGTTGAGAAGCACACTAATCCAAACCCAGCATTCTACGTCACAGACGAAGTCTTAAGTACCGTTGCACTTTCGTCTAAATCACGACTCCTAGGGCGAATGCTCTACGAAGGTTTACCTCCAATGGAGAACGCTCCTCCTGTTCTCATGGCTGAGCCTCGGTACGACCTCTCGCCAGAATTCGTGGAGTGCGGGGACATCTGGGATCACTTCGACGATAACATGATCAATGTGCGAAACACGTGTAACCAGGAACGCAATCACTTAGGCACACAGCACTCTGAAAGACGAAATGGCATAGTTGCGATATGGCCGAAAGTACCGAAGGGTAGCGTATGACGGCAAAGTACGAAGCTAAAATATCTCCGGTACTGGGTGAACCACCCGGTCGATGGGCATTTGACGGTCGGTGCGGCGCAGACGATGTAGATCCGCAGTTGTTCTTTTCGCCTAACGGGCCGGATTGGACCGAAGCCAAACTCTTCTGCGACGAGTGCCCGGTTCGTCGTGAATGTTTGTCGTATGCGCTACGTACTCAAATGCTTCACGGTACCTGGGGTGGAGCCAGTCAGGTAGAACTTCGCCGATTGCTGCAAATGACGAGTCATGGCAACGTGAAGAAGTACCCAAACGTTGATCTCCGATGCCCCTACTGCCGTAGAGCAAAAGGAGTCACAATCACCGAGCCGCAACCCAAGACTAACGATCCTGAAATCGTCACGTGTACTCTTTGCGAGTTCACGTGGGAACGTCCGCACATCAAACGTCGAGGAAGAAGAAAGGCTAGCTAATGCCTAAGTACCTTATTGCCTACACGTCTACAGCAGCAACATACGTTGAAATCGAAGCCGAAAACGAAGCAGAAGCATCAGATCGAGGCTGGAACAAAATCGATGCAAATCTTTGTCATCAATGCGCCGCAGAGGTAGACCTTAACGGTGACTGGGATGAAGACAGCGTAGAGAAGATCGAAGACTAATGCTAGGTGACGGTGAAGATGACCGAGTCAGAGACGAGATGCTTCTCGGTCTTATGACTACACGTGAGCTTCTAGATCCTCTTTTCGCGGCAGTAAAAGAATACCGTGAAGACATGGAAGCAGCAGGTCACACGCATCAAGCAGCAAGTTTAATGGCTGCAGATTTTCACCATGCTTTTATGGCGTTGATGTTCTCTCAGAAGTAGCTGTAACTCTGTACAAATAATCATAAATGTGGTAAGATAGTAGAGACGAAAGGACGTTATCACATGTGTCGCAACTACGACGGTGGTGAATGCACCACAGATGACTGCACGAATCGAGTGACATGCGCTGATTTCGACGACGATAAGTGCGTAAATCACAGCTACAACGGCAACGGCATCGGCTATTGCGAAGTTATGGACGATGAGGACGATGAATTGCCACCCAAGCGCATCTTTAAGTACGAAATAGCAGATACTGAAGTTACGCACCAGGTGCCTGCGTGGTCGAGGGCGATCCACGTAGCAACACAAGAAGGCAGTCCGTGCGTATGGATGCTAGTTGATCCAACGGCGACAAAGGTATCAATGAAGTTTTTTGTTGTGCCAACCGGACTCGAAGATGTACCTGCGAACAGTGAGTACGTCGGTACAGCGCATAATGTAGCGAATCTTGGTCTTGTCTTTCACATCTTCCTGGAGCATCCATATGGTAAATCCAAGTAGCACTGATCCTACGTACACACGCGTCAACACAACTGACGCGTACAACCCGCGTGTCAAGCGCATGGTCGGTAGAGCGGTTCACGGGAACACGCCGTTTGACGTGCCTTTCATCTCTGAGATCGAGCCTGGGTTCTATCAGGGCGGATGCGAGGAAGGACTCAAACTTCCTACTGATATCGTGCACGTCATTTCACTCTACGCTTGGGAGCGCTATACCCAGCACGAAGACGTGCAGACGTTCCACGAAGTACGTATGTACGACTCAAGCAGTATGCCTGACGAGAAGAACGTTCTGCTGCTTGCAAAGATCGTCAATTTGTGTCGTGCAGATGGTCCGACGCTAGTCCACTGCCAAGCTGGTCTTAACCGGTCTGGACTCATCGTTGGGCTGGCTCTTGTACTAGAGGGCCGTACTCCGGACGAAGCGATTACGCACCTCCGAGAGAGTCGCTCACCCGCAGTTCTCTGCAATCGAACTTTTGAGACATGGCTGCGAGACTACAAGACGTGAACGAGCCGTCAGTCTCGCTATCTGCTGTATCAACTCATCGATGCAACTATCATGTAACTTCGTTCACAGAATGCTTTGATGCCCCCGCGTACATAGTTACTCTGCAATATTGCTACTGTGACGAACATCCAGGCAAAGACAGCGTGAACTGTCCACACGGCCAGATGCCAGTCGAAGACACGCTAGTCTGCGTAGAACATGCGGCGCAGATGCGTGAGGCATCGTGGACTTCAATGGTAAAAATGCGACTTGCATAGTTTTGTCTACATGAAAGCGTAGGTAGTTACATGAGCACTGCACGAACAAACGTTGGATGCCTGGCTGAAGATTATCCCAAAGAACTCGCCGATATCTGTGTCGAGTGGGCTGCTAACACACGTACGATCTACACTGATGCTGGTGTTTTCTATCCGCAAAGAGTGCAGCTCATGCTAGACGTAGCCGACTCGTTTATTAGGATGATGGCATCGCATGAAGACGTGTAGACATGGTCATGATCTGACGCCTGAGAATACGTACCATCGCCCTTCCGATGGATTTGGTGAGTGCAGAACTTGCCGGAAGAATCGTCGTGAAAAGTCAAACGCGGTACGCTCTGCGCCAGCAGCAATGACGATTGAAGCACGAGACCGCAAGCGCGAGCGAGAGCGTGTTCGAGAGCTATGGCGTACAGCGCACCGTAGATACTTAAAGCTGCTTCAGCAGCGAGGAGTCGAGATCTAGTGCGAATTTCTCAGTCAGATACATGCCGTAACTGCGATAAGTGGATTGAGCAGACGGGTCGAAGATTACCAACTGGTGAGATTAAGTGGAATAATGACTGGACGCATATGCACAATGGTAGACAATGCATACTGTTTGCTAAGCCTCGGTGACGAACGACGAGTACATGCACTGGAGTACATGCCCGCGTGAGTACGATCATGTTGTTCAACAAGATGCGTGCGAGTCTTGCGGATTTGATGGGTACGACTTCAAGGTTCACGCACGAGATATGGAACTTGAAGCCACAATCAAGTGGATGAATACATTATGTTACGGCCCTGTACAAAACACGTGATTTATGGTAAGATTAAATAATGACAGTACATATGACACGCGATGACTTCGTCCCTACCTTTCGTGAACTTATCGAGCGCCTTGAACGCCGAGAACTTATTACAACAGATCCCGTTGACGAGTTTGAGTGCTGCGGATTACTTCGTGATGACGATGGATTCTGCGTTTATCGTCCATACCATCCTGTGTACGTCGAAAGAGGAAAATGAAAACGGTAACGTTTGTGTCGACTCTAATGCGACTTGCACATGAGTTAGGACAGGCTCGTCTTTCAGGAGATGAAGATCGAATCTGCAAGGCGCAGAAAGCGCATGACGAGTACGCGCATCAATGTTTGATCTCAGACGAAATGATTCTTAACTACGGAGACATTAATGGCTAACGAAGAAATGGTACGCAAAACTTGGGAACTCGTTAAGGAGTTTGAAAACAACTGGAACCAGGAATGGTTTATCACAGGCGAAGACAAGATGTCGGTTAAGAGACTTCGTGAAAATGCAAATATATGCGAAACGTCCATGTGTTTCGCCGGATTTGCAATACTTGCTTCTGGAGGTAGTGTTGAGGGAGGTCAATTCCGTAGCGCAAACGGAGAAGCAGTTGAACCTGACAGTTACGCACAAACGCAGCTTGGCTTAACTTTCGCAGAAAGCGATGAAATCTTCTACGAGTCTGCCGAGGTCACTGACTTAGACGAGATGCGAAAGATCGTCGAGACGGTTACAGGAGTTAATCTTTCATGATCAGACTACTCCCGAGTAACGATGATGAGCCCAACCTATGGGATGATAGTCTATCCTCCCGTATAGTGCACGGTGTTGCGTTTGACGGAGTCGTGCGCCTAGTTGAGAAGACTAAGAAAGCATGCATCGACTTCATCGAAGAACGGGGCGAAGGTCAGTACGTTTTTGCGGTTGAGCACGCTCGAGTCTCGTACGGAGAATGGATGTACGACGATGACGAGTGACTTCCCACAACCCGGCGACGAAGTAATTGTCCGAGGTATCGTAACTCAACGTGCAATCGACACGATGAAGCGCGATGTCATCCAAGTTGATATTGCAAAAGAGTCGTACTTCTTCACTCTCGCTTCGCATGCAGAGAAGCTTGAGAAGGACTCAACCCGCATCGAGTGGGGCTTCAAGACATCATTTGATACATTCGTTAAGTGGCCAAGCAAGACGCTAGCGCTAGATCATCAGAAAGAACTTCGTGTGGCAGGCGAATACGTTCCCATACTCTACAGTCGAGAAGTCAACATTCGAGTGCATGCAACAGAGTGGTCATCAGACTACAAATAACTCTGTACAATTACTACTATTGATGGTAAGATACTGCTATGAAGCAGGTGAAGCACTACGCCGCACATGTTGATTGGCTTGTCATTTTCGCTGTCTGGGGGCTGCTTACTTGGGGAGCCTGGGGTAACTCCAGTTGGTGGATTGCCGTGCTGCTAGGAGTGATTCTACCGGTAATGGTGATGAGTCAGGGACACATCAGGTACTGCGTAATTCCAGCGACTGAGGGACGTAATGAGTAACATTGTAGCAATGCAAGTAAGTAATTGCACCAAAGGCATATCAGGCAATAAGTCTATGCTGCTAGCTGCGATGATGGCGCTCTTCACGTGCGAAGAGCACAACGGCGTACATCACTTTGCGGTTATCAACGATGGTGAAATGCTCGTAGTCAGCGAGACTGCAATCGGATGCCTAAAGAAGCAAGGAGTAGAGCTATGAGCGGTTGGGACTCAAAGTGGTGGTGCCCTTCTAAGCAGGAGTGGGTCTGGTGTCCCGGGCCCTGTCCTGACGGTCGAGAGCACGTGCGTCTTAAGGAAGATGCAAAGTGACTGTTAGTTCGAATTGGACTTTTCAAATCAACGATCGTGTTCAATGCACCCTTGGTACGAACTTCATTGAAGGCACTGTCACGCATGTACGTGGAGCCATACCGTCTATTACAGTTAGACCAGACGGTGCTGTCACAGGAAACGTACTTATGTATCCATGGGTCGTTAATCTTGCCTCATCTGCTCGTAATGACATCGAAGACAAGAGTTCGGTGACTGAATCCAAGCGCGATAATCTACCTGTGTACGGTGATCGTGTACGTTGCGTTCTTGACGATAACGTAGTCACCGGTATAGTTGAAGGACAAATGAAATGTCCAGATGCGCTACAAGTAAGAATAGACGGATCGCAGTTTATCAATGCTCTTCGCCTAGACGAATGGTCTTTCGCAGTCATCCCTCCACCCGACCCTGCATGGTCTACCGTTGAGAAAACTGTTGTGCTGGATCCGTCGGATCGAGCATGGCAGTTACATGGTGGACTCTGGACATCTGCGACCGGACCTGGACTTAGACGCAACAATCTGTTCTTTTCTGAGCTTGTAAATAAAGTAACTGGCGTGAAAAATCTTCGCGTAATTTTCGATCCGAGTGCTGAAAGTGTAGATGCGCAGTGAGTACTGAACCAAATTTATCAGGCGCTGAGCGTATCGTAGCTGAGCGACAACGTCAGATTGACGTAAAGGGATTCTCGCTCGAGCACGATGCTACGCACTCAACAGTGCAGTTTATAGCGGCAGCACTTACCTATCTTACTCAAGCTGATTTTCAAGTACGATACCCGCACGTACCTTATGATCCACAAATGGCGCTTAAAATTCTCGACGAACATGGTTTTCCGTCGTCAGTATGGCCGTGGGCAGACGAAGATTGGAAGGCTAGTCCAGACCCCGTGCGGAACCTTGAGAAGGCTGGCGCGCTCGTCGCGGCTGCAATCGATCGTATTCAATCGTCCAGCAAGGAGTCAGGATGAGTCGCGGAGGCGGAGAGTACGAAGGAGATGGAGAGCAGTTTCAAAACGAATGGGCATTCTGGGAGCATCGAGTACGCCGAGTTTTAAGTGGAAAACCAGGACGCAAGGCTCTAGCCGAGCTGCGTGAAGCGCTGCTAGCCCTGCCCGAGAAACGTTTGATCTCAAACGCGCTGTCTACTGCCGGAAAGGCTAAGCTGCCTGTCGAGAACAGGTGGGAGGCCGAGGACCGTCAGGCACTCCTAGCCCAGGGCGAAGGAGTATGCGCAGTCGGTGCTTTCGTGTGGCACAAGCGCGTGAAGGCAGGAGCAGATCCCGTACAAGCCATGCAAGACTTACCACTCAATCCTGACTACAACGGTAATCCAGATCAAACAATTTCTCTTGGTCAACGTGCAGGACTATCCAACACACTCGCTTGGGTACTCATGAATCGCAACGACGACACCTGTGAATCGCTTACTCCTGAAGAACGATACGAATCGTTCCTTGAGTGGATCGATAAGCAACTTGCAGCTTCAACTAAGTAACTAGGGAGAGACGAATGACTGACGTAACGACAGTGTCCGGTCACAGTGACGACCTCATTGAACTTGACGGCGCTATCTACGAAGAGTTCAACTACTCGTTTGAAGAGCACGGTGATCTCCTCGCGTTCTCAAATGGAACTGTGCTGCGGATCGTCAACACAAGAGGTGTATGGCGCATTAGCCTAGTGGCAGGTGACGCCGATATTGTTCAAGCACGCGAAGATGATACTGACAACTACACAGATCGCGCAACAGTTACTGGCGCCAAGTGGGTTGTCTTCGAAAACGAGTTTGTAATGGCAAAGGATAGAACATGACGACAACGGAAGTGCTTGAAGACCTGCGAGATCGACTGCAGCGTGCAACTACAATGCTAGAGAAGACGGCCTATGAAACAGGGCATGCAACTGAAGAACACCGTATTCGAGAACAACGACTCCTCGATAAGGCTCTTGGCATTCGGCTTGCACGATCGTACGTTGACGATACGTTACGTATCTTAAAGTAGGAGATGATATGTCAGGCTGGGTAGTGACATGCGGCTGTGATACGCATGGCGATCATCTAGGATGCGATTTTTCGTGCAAGTCGTACACAGGTAGTTGTGCTCAACCGCTGGGCACAGAAATCGTAGTTGCAACTGAAGCTGAAGCTGAAGCATTAGTCAGTGTAGAACCATACGAAAGACTTGAACGCGTCCCACCGCAGCCTGTATGGGTCGATATTCGAGTTCTAGTTCGACCCGCAGTAGGTGCTGAATTTGGTCTCAACAACTCGCTCGCAGATTTCATGATGGCTGCGGATGACGCAGACGTTGCTGCAAAAATTGAGCGACGTTTGGGAAATCGCGATCTTGATGGCAGTTGGGAAATCGTTATGTGCCGAGGGCATGAAGAATTTCAGCAGATGTTAGACGAGGACTAATGACATGTCCAACACGGAGCAGATGCACCTCATCTTAGCTCTTGTCAATCCATTTCATCTAAATCTAATAACATGGCTTCTACTGCTTCCTATTCGTGTATTCATTGGGCAAGCGGCGCTTCGTATGCTGGGATCTTATATTCACAACCGTCGTGAGCAGAATCAGCACGCAGGAGCAGTTCCAGTTTTTAACGGTTGGAGCCCAACGCAAATTGAAACACATCACCACAACGTGTCTGTCGAGCACTTCTATAAAATCCACGAAGGGATTCACTACTAATGGCACAGACAACAGTTACGTGCACGCAGTGCGGTCGAATTCGCTACGAGAAGCACATGGAACAGGCATCATTTTCCACCCCTAGATCGCGTCGGCAGATCGATACTCCGATGCTAGGTGCCGATGCCTATCGAACTCCCGCAAACGCTTGGCGCTGCATGGCACGAACTTCTTGCGACACATGGCGCAAGAACGCCAAGAAGCACGAACTAGCTAAGACGGAAGCAAATGCAGTATCATGAGGCCGCACGCGTCACTCAGTTCACATTGTCACTACTTCCAGAAGATGACATAGACTCGCATAGCTGGACTATTACAGTTGAGTATCGTGGACGCGATCTATGGGCAGTGAAACGTGGGCCATACACGCTTTCGTCGGATGGTGCATGGGAGTACGAGTTACTACCGTCGAGTCGTGAAGACGACTATCTTGCTCGCTGTCGATTCCTTCTCGAACAAGCGCTGCATCTAGCAGAAGAAGCACTACCTAAAATCACAGTCAACGGACTGACGGCGCCAATGATGCTCGAGTGGCGTGAAACAGGTATTGATCCACGCAAGAAGGTACAACCATGACTAAGCGTGCATCAAACGCACTGAGCACAATACTTATTGCGTACGGCATTCTTATTATGAGTTTTGCTATAGGACCGAGTAACGCTGAAGTACCTCACTACTTGTGGTGGTGGCTTATACGTTTACTATGCAACATAACCGCATTAGTAGGAGTTTTGTGCTTGCTTTTACCGTGGGTTATGGCACCTGTGCACGAATATCGTGCAATGAAACGAAGAGATGCGCATGACAATTGAAAAGATTGATCTTCACGTAGGAGATCGAGTACTTCTTCGTCAGCGTACTCGATGGACAGTTGCAGCAGTGACTAAGCATTTTGCAGCACTCGTGCAGCAAGCTCCCTTTAGATCGAAGGGAACGATGCAATACACGGTGATCGACTGGCGTAATGGAATTCGTGGACCGTGTAATCTTATTGGGCAAGGCTACGGCGATGGATCGTACAGCCCAGAACAGTGCTCTAGAATGCTAAGTGAATTCGAAGACATGCGCTTAGTTGGTGAGTATCTTTGGCCGGAATTAGAAGTATCGCACCGTAATCGAGTGCCGTTGGACATTCGGAAAGTAGAGCCAATCAGTGGCTGATCCAAAGCGCTGCGGCAACTGCCCATGTCCTAACACTGGACACACTCAGGACGATGGCACTTGCATGACTATCGGGTGTAAGTGCCCGCGCTATACTCCTCCGACTGGGACGTGGCCGCTTATGGACAGCGCAAACAAGATTCACGGCACTCCACACTGCGTTGACTGCATGCGTCCGCTGGTGGAAGGTGCACCTTATTCTGAACGACTAGAAGGTATTGCAGGCGACATGGAGATCGTAGAGATTGTCTGCGTGTACTGCAGTCTTCCAAAGTAGATGAAGTGTACTCTGTACAAATACTAGCGTTTGTGGTAAGATACTCATATGAGGCTGGAACATGGATAGAGACGAAACCGTAACTCCATGTCCTGCGTGCGGGCACGAATTTCTTGCAATCGAAAATCGACTAGTGACCAAGCCGATTGGTACGTTCTCGCTAGCTGGCGCACAAACGAAATTCTCTGCGTACGAGTGGCCGTACATCGTCTGCGATGCGTGCGGAATTAATGCGCCGGCAAAGCGATGATTATTGCTGGGTTCTTGCTTGGGTTTTCTAACGGCATTGTCTTTACTGCAATGTGGCTTCTAGCACTTCTACGTCGACAAGAGCGTGAAACGAAATACTGGTACGATTCAAGTCAGCAGTATCTAGAAGACCTGTTAGATGAAAAGAAAGCAGAGTTAGATGAGTACAGATCGTGAAATCATTGAAACCCTATTTCCGCCGGATGTCATTCGTAATCTTCGCGTGCTAGATCGCAGACGGAGCGAGCGTTGGCCGATGTGCACATGTTGCTCTGATCCGTACTGTCGAATGCATAATTGTCAGTTACATAAAACTTCCAAGAGGATAGATAATGCGTGAGATTGGCCAAAAGATTCGCGTTCGTCGAGAAGTTTGGCGCGAACAGATACGAAAGGTTGTACCTCCGTACGTAACGGACGAGCAGATCGACGAACTAATGTACAAGGTTGAGAAGATAGGCGAGGAGTTACAGCGTAAAACGTCTACCGGTTCAACGAGAACGTAGTGAACAGCGACGACCGAGTCTGGGTGCCCGACGACGAGGTGACCTGCCTCTACTGCCAGCGGTACAAGAATCGCACCGTGTGTCGATGCGGTGACCCAAACCCGCCAGTGAAGCAAACATTGGAAAATACTGTGTGTGACAAAGCATGCGAAAACTGTTCGACTACCGCTAAGAAGAAGTTTCAACCTGGCAACATTGTTCGTTTAATCAACAATGAAAGAATGTCAGCGGAAAAGGGTGCAACTGCGCTAGTTGTTGGCTATAAGAACGACGGTAAAGAATACCTACGTGTATTCTGGCTGTCAAGTCTTGCGAATAACCAGTCAAACGGCGGGTATCCGGATGAAAACTTTGAACTTCTTCGCGAGAGAATGGAAGAATATCGACCTGACATCATCCCTGAAGATCGAGCAATTGTTACGAGTAAGTGGACTGGAACTACTGCTGTAGAGCAACTTGAGCGTGCCGTAAAAGTAGTACGTGATTTGCCAGACCACAACGTAGTGTGCACCGTATTGATCGAAACGGTTGTCACTGAAACACATACTGAAACGAAGCAGCTGTAGCTAGTAAAATTCGAGGAGACGCAATGACTGACGTTCCATCGCACAAGTACGGTACGCATCTAATGGATGAAATTCCAGTCGCTGACGCAGCAAAGCGATGCGGTGTTCGGCATTCACCGTGGATGGGTGACTGGTTCGCGTCGTGGTCCCCGCGCAACAGTAACAACCACGCCGAGGGCCCGTGGGACCACTGGGTCGACCTGGCTCTGATGATCCTCGGTGATCCCATGACCGAGATCGTGCGACCAGAAGTGTACCGCCCCGACCCGCCCACCCAGGGCTTCTACAGCGAGATCAACCGCGGACTAACCGCAGACGAACTATCCAACCGATTCAAGGAGAGCATATAATGGCGAAGCTGACGAATGCTAACTCTGGCGGCTGTGCAGTTGCGGCTGTAATGATCCTAGGTGGATTTGGAGCAATCGTCGGCGCGGTCACAAAGGCTGTAGTCCATTGGCTGTAAACGAGTACGAGGCGCTTTACTTTGGCGCCGCAGGTAGCGTTGGACACTACCTGTGGGCTCCTACCGGAGAGAAGTTATACGGGTGGCTGCCTAGTTCGTATGGACTACCGTGGGATCACATTGACGGTCCGCTGCTACCTCGGACGAGTGCACAGCAGGGTCATGGTCTAATGCACCGCGAGCAGGATTGGACCGCGCTGTCCATCCACGACTACACTGTAGACCACCGCCCCGGCTCGCACGCGACGTTCTTCCTGAACCGCGACGTCATTTCGTTCGCCGAGGCAGTCGGGGCGCTCTGCGCCTGGCCGTTCCTCGCCAGCGTCTTCGATCGCATCGGGCCTTGGACAGAAGTAGAATCATGATCGAGTGGTCCGCGATCGACCCGGCCGACGCCCGGGACTTGGACTTGTCGAAGCGGTTGGACATCACTGCTCCGCTCAACGAGATGGGCGAGCGGTGCCCGTGGCCCTGGGACCCGCAGCAGCTCATCGGCGCTCCGCTCGGGCAGTACCGATGCCCGTACTGCGGCGCGATGGTTATCGCTGGCGTTCCGCACCTAAACTACAAACTTAGCGAATGAACAATCAAGAGTCTTAGAATACAAAGGATACAGCTATGACAAACGTACCGTGTGATGGTCGGCTAGTTGTAACTTATGATCATCGTGGCGGCGGACGAGAATCTGCATGCGAAGTTTGGATAGAAGTTGAGTGTCCAGGCTATCGTTGCTACTGGTATGATCCACCAGGCGAGCGCAAGGAAATTACACTAGACGGTCTATTAGCAATTCAAGCAGAGCATGATAAGTACGCAATTGAGCGAGCTGCGCTATGACATCTAACGGACGTATTGTCTTACTTGCGATGCTAGTTTCGCTGTTACTTAGTATCACTGCTTGGGTTGGCATAACTGTAGGCGCTGCGGTAGCGTGGAGATGGTTCACATAAGTAATCAGCCTGAAAACGAAAAGTTCACAGAACCTGGTCGATGGGTTGATGAGGATACAGGTGCTATTAAATACGCCTGGCCGCCAGAGGGGCGCTTCGCCGACCTGTGGACCCGAGTTATCGCCGTGACGACTGAAGTGGAACGCGTTCACTTGTTCGATCTTCTTAGAACTGAAGTCTACGCCAACTCGCTTCTTGCCGCATACGAAGACGAAAACGAGCAATGGCACGATGTAGACTGGAACGTACTGCGGCAGTGGCAGGAGAACTCCGGTGACTAAACTACACCATGAGTAGTATTCGAGCAGGAACATGCCGTGAACCCGGACCATACGATACGCACTGCAGCGAGCCGCCTCTGCACGAGTATTCTTGCTACGATGCTGGGGACGACTCGTCGTGGAATGACGGATGGTGGGACGGTACAAATCCACCGCATAAGTGCGAAGACGAGTTTTGCTCTGCTGCACGATTGAGTAAGCCGACACTGCCGCCGCCAAATCCACTACTCGGTTTCATGGCATGTGACTGTGAATCTAGCAAGATGCACGACTGGCGTGACTGTCCTAGTACAGAGATCCTGTGACTGTTTACGCGTGCCCTGGTTGCGCATTAGAGGAGAATACGTAATGGCACAAAAGACTTGGTACACAATTCATTCTCGGCCAGTTCGAATAGGTCATCTTGCGATGGTAACGATGCACACACGAACAGATCCATGGGATGATGACGAGTTCGATGAGATGACGTGGTCGCCAGAACCATCGTACTGGCGGCCTACGAAGCGATGGGCACTTGCTCGCGCCTGCCGTAAGAAAACAAAGTTAGAAGCAAAACTACATCGTGAATCACAGGACCGCGTCTATGAGTGCTAGTGATGAAAATTGCGTACGATGCCGAGTGTGCCAGGATCGAGTCGAGTACCTAGACCCAACCGGTGACGGACTTGCTTCGTGGTGGGCACACGAGAACCACCCCGATGACGATCACGATGCGAAACCAGACAAGGAGATTGCAGATGCCTAAGACCTCGACCGCAGACAATTCTACGCAGGGTCATCTAATCAGCGTTGAGCCACGCTGGAACGGCTGGCGTGTGTGGTGCTCTACATGCTCTGACTACGGCATCTACGACAACGAGTCTACAGCACGTACTGCTGCCGATGAGCATATCGTGCTGTCGGCTGCCAACTCAGTGACATCATGACGGAGATTACTTCAACGTTCACGCCTGTCACGCAGACGCGATTCTATGAGCCAGACGCCCCGCCCGACCAGCAGCGCGGGAACTGCCTGACGGCCGTCGTCGCGAGCCTGCTCAACTTGCCCATTGAGGCCGTCCCGAACTTCGTCCAAGAGGACGTAGACAGCGGCGGCGAGAAGGACTGGTGGGTCTCCTGCTGGACTTTCATCCATGAGCAAGACGCGCATATGGTGCTGTTGCGGGACCACACACAGCCCGCCAGCCCGTTCCCGCTGCCGGAGCCGGGCGAGGTCTACACCGTCTCGGGGCCCAGCCCTCGGGACGCACGCGTCCACCACGTCGTGCTGTTCAGGGACGGCGAGATGGTCCACGACCCGCATCCCGACCGCACAGGACTTCTCAGTTTCGCTGACGACTACCGCTGGACAATTCGCCCTGGGCCAAACAAGATACTACCTGCAACCGAGGATACAGCAAATGGCTGAGTCATCGACGGACGGCACTCATAATGCGCTTCGGGTCATTGAAGATCTCGCCACTATATACGCGAATGAGCAACTCTTCAAGCACGGCTTGAAGGGCTGGAGTATTGCATGGCACGACCAGGGCGAGATGGCAGGCCGCTGCTCCTTCGGACCCAAGATCATCACCCTGAACCGGCGTGTCCTCCTCAATACTGCGGCGCGGAACATTAGAGAGACGATCCTTCACGAGATCACACACGCACTGGTTGCGCCCGATGTCGGGCACGGGCAGCTGTGGTACGAGAAATTACTGGAGATCGGAGGCACAGGGATCTGGGTCTTCAACGATGGGCGTGTTGTTTGTCACCCTCTCGAGGAAGGTAAGTGACGATGAACGAAAGCAGCCACTACGTGGTACCGCATGGTGATTTGACCTATGTTCACAAAACACCAAACGGACCGGTTGCCGGGATCATAGAGACCGGTCCGAACATGAAGCCGTGGGGCTGGACCGTTGGCTTGGGTTGGCACACCAAACTGCCGACGTACGAAGCACTTCTGGCTGATCCGGCATTCGGAGTCAACGTGCGTAACGAAGGCCGACCCGCATCAAATTTACACGAAACATAGATAACTAGTGACTTTGTACAAATACTCCATTACGTGGTATAATGAATAACTGACGAAAGGAAAGCTAAATGATGAAGATGCGGTGCTTTAAGAAACTAGGCATTAGCAGCGCTGGAAAGCGCCTACGATGCCAGCGCGTACTGGTTAAGGGCAAGTGCGGAACCCACGGACAGCGGTATGAGATGAGCGAGTCATGACTGCACTTTTAGTAACATACGTCAGTGCTGCAGGAACTTTAGTCTTTATAGCATTGATGGTATGCGTAGGCGACGAAACTTTTGAATACATACCGAAAGGATTAGCAGTCGCTGTGCTCTGGCCACTTGCACTTATAGTTGTGGCATGTATAGGAGTCCGTCAACTCGTAAACGAATACATCATAACTGGATCAAAGTCTTCCGAGCTGTCCCGGAAGCAGCGGCGTAACATCGCGTACGAAACTGCACAGATTGATATCAAGCGCAAGCAGAACGACGAGACCGAGCGCGCCATGAGTATCATCAGGGGAGAATGATATGCGAAACACTTTGACTGACTGGCAACTAGGCTCGGTCGGGTTTGGTAGAGCAAGCGAAGGTCCAAGCCTGGGATTTGGCTGGATGCATAAGCAAGGGTTTGCACTATGGCTCTGGCGTTATGTCTTTGTTATCGGACAGTGGTCGAATCACGATGACTGATGCGCACCCAGAAGACTACTGTCATCGCTGTAAAGGACCGAACGTCGTCTGGTCCGCGCCTTCGCCACTATGGAACGAAGTCATGCGGGGTGGAGACATCAACGGACCATGGCGCTGGGATGAGATCATCTGCCCAACCTGTTTTGTTGTATTAGCTGAAGAACAAGGAATTGCAGCTAACTGGCGACTAAGTGCACAGAAAGTAAATGTTCCTCTGTCGACAACAACTCCAAGCGGCCGAGTCTGGGATACCGATTCTTGGACATGGTTGGATACAAGAAAGGAAAATTCCTATGAGTAACGACGATCCATACACAATGAATCTGCTTATGTGTAATCACAGAGGTGTGGTAAATAACGATTGGTGCGATGATAACGCATCAATAACATATCTAGATCGTCTCAATAACCTGCGCGCTACTGACGATCTTCACGCAGTTATTACTCCATTCCCGTGCAGCGGTCACGCTCATCTTGCAGGTCACCATATTCTCTGTACAAGTCCTGCGCACGCTAGGATACCGATATCAGCTAACACTGACATCATGAATTGGCATCTACTTCCAAACGGTGGGGCGATCTACGGACGAAAGTCTGATGGATCATTTGACGTGTACGGCCCTGATGGCACTCTTGCTGCGAAATTGACTCAGCCAGATGAGAGTGATATCGCCGCTGCACAGAAGTGGTGGGCTGAGGAGCATAAGAATGATTAATGAAGTGAAAAGGTACAATGTGATCTGCGATTTTTTGCAGTGTAGACGGAGGTGATTCACGCCCGACGTACGAAGAGATGCGCGAGTGGGCGTCTGGATGGGAACTACAAGCAACAGTCGGGACACTAGGCGGGTTGCAGCACATCTGCGACGAATGCAACACGCAGCTTGGATGGGCGTAACATGAAGAAAAAGATCGTTATCGGGGTCATCGGAGTTGTGTTTCTTGCGGGATGTGGTTCAAGTAGCGATGACAGTCATGCAGGACTTGTTTGCACTAAGGGGCACGATCAGGTAGTGGAGGATGCAAATGGAAAACTAAGCATGGTGGAGTTCGTTTGCGACGAATACACTCCACGTTCATCGACCGTTCCGCAGCCATAACGCTGTTCATCGAGTGATGCGCCCGTTACTATAGTTACATGGCTCTTGAATCGCTACCGCAGTTGACATGGTGGGAACGTGTTGACGTGTGGCGTCGGCACAGTGGGCACTCAATCGACGATGTCGCTATGGCGGCTGGAGTGAGTCGGGTTCACCTGTACCGCTTGGCAGATCCTGAGAGTTCGTACCAATTCACTGAAGGCCAGCAAGAAGCGATTGAAGCACTTGTTACTGGGGTGAATGTTGATGCTTGAGTTTACGCATGAAAATCAACATCGAGTTGCGCTTGCACGCGAATTGACGTACAGTTCTGGGTACCCTCTACGAGACCGATGGGGATACGCGGCAAGTAACGATACTGTTCTGTTTTGCGTCTTGGCAGTTTTCGCAAATCCAATAGACAAATCAGCAGTTGATGCAATAGGCGTTGCTAATATCATGGGTGAAATTCAACTCGCCTGCGACTACGACACCCCCACCGGTGAAGAATACGAACTTGGAATCGTGCAGGCCATTCGCCCATTAGTCGAAGACCGGCGTGATGCTGCTGCGCGAGGTCTATTCTAGTGCCTAGTGCAAGTTTCGACTCGCTCGTACCGCACGCTGACGGGCATCAAGCGGCTCAGTTCTACGACGATTGGTTCGGCGAGGAACGTGAAAAGTTCTCGGTCGTCACTCGCATTACGCCCGGAGGCTCCGGTGTCGTAAAGAATATGCATCACACGCCTGTCGAGCTCCGAGACATGTTTAGGGTTGCCGACATGGACGAGCTGATCTACGCGGACGACATGCGCTGGAATCTGTACATGGGTGTTGGCGTCATGGGCAAGAAGCCTCAGGGACCAACTGGTCGGCGCAAGGGCGGGAAGAAAGACATCACGTATGTCCCGGGCGTGTGGATCGACCTCGATGTTGACAAGGACGACGCGTTCCGAGACGAAGAGCACGCGCTTGACTTGCTCCGATACATCGACCCGCTACCCACGATCGTGGTGGCAACTGGTACTGGTGGCGTTCACGGCTACTGGAAGACGGCGCAGCCGTTGAACCCCGAGCACGCTGAAGAACTCACCGAGATGTGGTGGGCGCACCTAGAACGCGAGAGTCAGTCGAAGATCGACAAGCTCACGAACTGCGATCGCATTATGAAACTGCCCGGGTCGATTCGCTGGGCCAAAGAGCAAGGCGATGAGCCAAAGCCAGTACGCCTTCTCTACAGCACAAAGGGAACTGTACTGGCTTCGACGCTCGAAGCGAAGTCTACCGCCGCGTGGGGCGACTACAAAACGAAGATTCAAGAGCGAAAACTAAGTCACCGCAAGTCGCGTGACAGTGCGCTTGATATCGTCGGTCTCAAGAAGGGTGGATGGAACCGCCTGATGGCACTCACCAGCCTTGAAGACGAATTCAACGATACGCATACGTGGGAAGATATTCTCCTCCCGCATGGGTGGACTCAGATCGGGCACGACGGTGAAGGTCGAACTCTCTGGGCACGTCCGGGAGTCGACCCCTCCAAACTTCGCAAGGCTGCGGCAACTGACTTCGGTGACTCGCAGGCGATGAGTTTGTTCAGTGACTCGCCTGAGACTGGGCTACTGAATTTGCACGAAGCAGAAGTTCCTCTGACGAAGTACCGTGTACATGTCGAATTGAACTGGAACGGTAACGAAGCGGAGTTTGTCCGCACGCAGTTAGGACTGGAGTAGACTAATGACGATATACGACGACCCTCCGGCAAGTGACGGCAAAGGCGGATCGCATCCGTTGGCTGGAATTCCGCAAGAAGTACTTGATGCTGCGGTAGAAGCACTTACTAACGCGCGCGACTTTGGCGGTATAGACGTAGACGATGATGACTTGCAGCCAATAGCACACTCGGTGCTGATTTCCGTAGTAAAAGCGATGCAATCCACAAAATGGCTGCCATGCCACGTCTGCGGGTCGGTCTCCGGCGAGCATGAATGTACCGACGGGAAGACACGTCTACCGCTGCTACGGGCGTCTCAGGCCAGTAGAACTGATGACCACTGCTACCCTGAAGATGGTCATCACGTGATGCCGCATCGTGGTTGTTACCTGCGCTAGTTCCTGGCGGCGTAGGAATTACCCAGTTGAAATTCCCGCAGTTCCTGTGTATCGCGGGAACTTGTTCTGTGATAGGATTGCCGCATGGCGATCAGAGCAGACAAACATTTTGGGTGGACTCGGCGACTCGAGTCGGATATTGAGATTGACGGGTTCGAAGACAAAACAACGATCTTCGACTTCGACTGGAACCTCGCCGTCTGGTGGAACAGCGACCTAGCGTGGCTTGCACCTATCTTGACAAATCCAGAGATGATGGCGGGACTCGGTGACCCGCTTCCTCCGGACATGCGCCGAGGACTTGAGGGATCGCAAGGTCGGGAGATCTACGACTGCATCGCCGAGCGTGCGCCGTGGACCGAGTCGCGCTGCGTTGATCATATGGAGATGGCGCTGCGCCACATCATCAAGGCGAACATCGATGTTCAGGGCCGACCATTCATGGTGTATGACTCGGGAACCGGCACATGGAAGAAGGAAGGTGAAATCCTCACCTCCGCACGAACACAAACGGTTGGGTCACTTATCGCCCGATGCATCGATGACTTCGCAACTGCCCTGAACCGAGGAGCCGATCTGCTGCGCGCTCTGATCGACATCGTTGAGCCGTTCCAAGAACCTCCAGACGGAGCGGCGACTACAGATGATATTGAGGAGTATGAGCGGTACGAGGCGAGTCGGGCGGAGATGTTCGCGGCCGCAGCCAAAGCGCACAAGATGGCGAGAGACATTCCGCGGGGCAAGTACAGTGCGCTGCAAGCTGGGCTGCGTCAAAGGCTGGCGGTAGCCCAGACGACATGGGACTCGGACATGCGTTGGATCGTCTTGAAGGACGGGGCGATTAACGTTGACGAGGTGCAACGTCGGGGGATCATTGAACTGCTTGACTTCTCGCCGATGCACATGAGTACCATGTCGCTCTCGGTTGGGCTTCGAGACGCGGAGCGCAACGCTGGGATTTCGGAATGGGATCGCGGAGTCGAGAAGGTTCTTCCTGACCGGGAGGTGAGGACGTACCTGCAGAAGAGGTTCGGCGCTGCGCTCCTGGGTCGTCCCGGTGAAGCTGGAAAGAGCATGGTTTGGCAGTACGGAGTTGGTGACACGGCCAAGTCGACCCTGCAGGAGTGCATCGCTGGGGCGCGAGGAGTCTTCGCCCCGTACAGCGTCGTCTCGACTTCGGACGCCCTGACCCAGAAGGGTGCGGCTAGAGGCGCGGGCGAGAGGTTCAAGGCGTACTCTCGCGGAAAGCGCTTCGCCATCATGAGCGAGCTGGCTGACAACGAGCAGTTGGACCAGGCGCTTTTGAAGCAGATTACCGGTGGTGAAACGGTAGAGGGAACGGCGAAGTACGCCAACGCCGTGACGTTCTACTTCACCGCGACTCTGTTCATGGCGAGCAACCACACGCCGCAACTTCCGGCCGGAGACACTGCAGCGTTAGGACGAATCCACGTTGTGCCGTTCGAGCATCGGCTGTGGGTACGGTCGAAGAATCCGAAAGAATGGGCGGCTGCTCCGCCCGAGCACCGGGCTGACGAGCAGTGGGCTACAAGGGTTCTAGAAAGCCCCCAGGAGCGATCTGCGATCCTCCAGTGGGTGCTTCAAGGGTTACGCCAATACGGGATCGACGGAGGCATTGGAGACGTTCCTAACGCGATGAAGGAAGCACGTGACGAGTTCGCGGCGGACGCCGATCCGGTAGCGAAGATCGTGTACGCAATGGTCGGGGAGGAGCCGAGTTATTCGGGGGCTGCGACAATCCGGATTTGCACGGACTTCGAATGGGACACCGAGGGGTTGTTGAACCGGGATGGTGTGCCCAAAGAAGAGATGGAAGTATTGATCAACCAGATGGCGAATCGGCTTGGATTTGCACAGATGGAGTACGGCCAGACCGAGGCGAAACTGAGTCAGAAGTGGATGCGAAATGCGCTGTCGATGATCCACGAGAAGGGCGGAAGTAAGCGTAAAACGATGCTCGACAGCGCCACAAACCGAACTGCGATGGTGTTTACGCGGGTTCGAAAGGTGGACGTCGGGGGAATTGCGCCGGGTATTACTAGGACATGGGGAGGGATCGCGGTACCTCACGACCTGTAGTATTGGTGAAGCGCTATACTAGGGATTTGAGAGTGGGTCGGGAAGAGGAAAGTCCTAGTATAGCTGATACCAATTCCCGTTTTGGGATTCTGGTATCGGGGAGGGGAATTGGGACGGGAACTCTGAAAATGCCTGCTCAGAACCGGTTTTGGACTATCCAATTCCATACAGTTCCCAAATTCCCTTACCATTCTTTTAGGTATACGAGGATAAGGGATATTTCAAATCGAAAAATCCTGGAGGCTACTATAGGAAAATCGGTGGAATTCACAGGAATTGGAACTGAGGTATCAGTGCGAGGCAGAATCGTACAAGTACGTGGGTTGGCTGTACAAAGCGAGTGGTTAATGGTATGATACGAGGGAAGGATCGGTCAACGACGGATGAGGGAGAGAAATATGAATGCAGATTTGCTACGGAGGGCGATGGATCGCATCGACGCTTCGCCTGCCGAGTGGGACCAGATGAGTTGGGTTAACGAGTGCGGAACGACTATGTGCCTGGCGGGTCATGTGCTCATGGAGAGTGGGTACACGTTGACGCAGGTTGCCGAGGACGATGAGCCCGATCGAACGTACGCTGAGTTTGTCCGGCCGGATGGGGAGCTCGTTGAGTACGCACTCTACGATGCGGTAGATCTGCTGGGGATGAACGACTTCAATGCGCATCGGCTGTTCGTCAGCTCGGCGTTCATTAGAGATCGGGTTGAGATGCGGAACCTCATGGAGCACGTCATCGCGCATCCGAACGATGACTACACGTCTGACCTGGATACGGAGTTCGTGTAATGAACCGTGAACTAGCGATGCGAGTCATGGACAAGATCGAGGCTAACCCTGCGGAGTGGAATCAAGGCAGTTGGGTTCAGAACGGGATGTGTGGGACGACTGCGTGCTTTGCTGGTCATGCGATGCTCGAGAGTGGGTACACTCTTACACGAGTGAAGTACACTAACGGTACCCAGGTTCATACTCTTGATCTGGTTCCTGCTGGTCCTGATGATGATGATAGCACTTCGTACGTATGGTTTGTTGATCCTGATGGTGTGATCGTTACATCTGCGTTGGCTGAGGGTCAGAAACTTCTCGACCTTGACGATGAAGAGTCGCAGCGGCTGTTCATCGACTCGGCTGGTATTTGCTCGGTGGAGATGATGCGAAATCTCGTTAAGCGCATCGCGGACCCGGACGAGGAGGAGTGGGAAGAGTGAACAGCAAACTGCTGATGGCGGCGTTCAACCAGATCGTCAAGGACCCGAAGCACTGGAACCAGAAGATGTTTGCATCACGGGCTGACAACGAGTGTGGTACTGCATTCTGTCTGGCAGGACACGTGCTGATTTTGATGGGGTATGGGATTCAGCCCAATCCAAGACGTATGACGAGAGATGATGGCGATGACTTTGACTTTACTCGCCCGTACTCTCATCACATTGTTGAATATCCACTTGTCGATGCACGTAAGCTAACCGGACTCTCGGAAGAGCAGGCGATGAACTTGTTCATCAGGTCATGGGAGATTACCGATCCGGCAGAGCTCCTCGAGCTGATGCGCAGCGAGGGAGTTGAGACTGAAGAATGATAGTTTTTGGTTGGTTGCTGCTGATTGTCGCAAACACCATTTTCGCCGTTCTCAACTTTACGTACACCGGAGAGATGTGGCTTGGGTCCCTCAACGCATTCGTTGCCGTACTTGCGTTGGTTGTCTGCAGATCGAGTGACGGTGCAGTTCGACCGAGATTTGGTCAAGAGAAAGTGGAGGCGGGTGCTGGTCCGCCCGTGCTCACGACGTGGACTGTTGACGACCTGTCGGGAGAGGATCGTGAATGGTACGAGCGAGTAGGTTCGATGCTCGCCGTGCATGCAGATGATCCGCCACCGACCGTGTTTGAGGTTCGTGACACGTTCACGGATGAGCACTATGGGACGATGGTGAAGGCGGCGATGACAAACCGTGGGCGAACAGCGTGGCTGCCTGGTGAACCATGCGAATGTAATGACTGCAACCGTTACGCTACAGAATGGGACTACAGATGAACGTGTACTTGAAGGCGATCGAGGAGCTCGAGACTCGGGGATGGGGTAAGCACCGTCTACTTGACGAGAAGACCGGATGCGTCTGCATTGTCGGTGCGGTAGCGCTTGCTGCTGGAATGTCTGAGGATGATTTGCTACGCATCGACTTGTCCGGTAACGAGAATGTCTACATGCTACCGGAAGTAAGGCGCCTCAATGAGGTGGTTAAGTCAAGGAACTTGGCTGACTACATGGGTCCTATCGATCGTGCGTGGGAGTTCAATGACGACGTGAACGACGTATCGGACGTGAAGGATTTGCTCGCCGTAGCGGCGCAGGAAACCGAGTGAGTTGTGAAAGGGCGCTGCAGTTGCCGTAAGGGTTTGTATTCTTCGTGGAAGCGCGCGGAGCACAGCCGAAACAAGGTTGATGGAGAGCGGGTGTACTTCTGTCCGGAAGGCGGAGGATGGCACATTACTCGCTACAGTCGAAGTGAATTTGACCAGCTATGGGCTGGCAGGATGGAAGAAGCAAGATGACGAACGATGAGATTCTGAACAGCATTGCCGATGACATTGAGCGACTCGGGCATTGGCAGGGTGAACCTGACCCTGCGGGTCAGCCGTGCTGCGTTGCTGTTAATCCGACAATCCGAAAAGGGTACGCATGGGCGCAGCGTGACGCGATTCGTGACTTGATTCTTGCTCGAGCAGGGATTTACGTACTTGATGCGGTTAGTGCGTACATGGCTCTCTATGACTGGAATGACAGGACGCCGACTGAGGAAGTGCTTCGAGTTCTTCGCGGGCAGCAGTGAACCGCGAACAGCGAAGATGCAAGCACAAGCGGAAGATTGATCTCGGAGAGAATGCGCTTACCCGTACGAAGATCGAGCGATGCACCAAGTGCGGAGCGGAAATTAGAAGTGGTGGATGGGGCGAGATGCTCAAGAAGGCGACGGGTCAAGAGTCATGAGTTATCCGGTCTCAATCACGCTGGTTGGCTACTCCGCTGGGTGCCCAGTGCCGGGAACCATGATTCATGCAGATGACGTTCAACTTCTGGTAACAAATAGCGTTGGGGTTCGGGTAATAGTTGACGACGAGAAAACGGTGTTCTACCCCTGGCATCGAATCTGGAGAGTTGATTACGTACGGGGTGAAAGCGAGTGAGTTGTTCTAGGTGTGCTAGGTGCGCTGAACATCACAAAGAGATGTGTACGTGTAATCACCTCTGGGAAGAGCATGGCGAAAGTGTGGATGCTTTAGATCTTTGCTACAGGTGCGGATGCTGGGGATTTACTTCGCAGCGGATGCATGGACCTGAAGACAGCGTTGACCGATCACGGTACGTGCGAATCGAGGCACCAGAGTTTTGATGAACGAAGTGATTGAGTTCCTGTGGCAGATGGATACAGTTGATGAACCTGTGTTGGCAAGACCAAAGCGCCGGTGCGTGGGAACGTACGAGAAGACCGAGTGTGATAACACGCCGGTTCTCGCTACGGTGTGGCAGGCGTGTGTGTGCAGTCATCGTCCGCGCACCTGGGATTTCTGTATCGACTGCTATAACTTCTTCCCAACAAAGACGCTTGGTGATCGTGCTGTGAAATGCGGTAAGCACGTCGAATGCGGGATGACGGTCTACATGCTTAGTGCAAGTGGGATTGGGTAGCAGGATTATTGTTATAGCGTATCACTGAATAAATATTCGTGCACATGTATAATCTATGGTGATTGCACTTATGGTGGTAGATCAAGGATGTACCATCAACACATGAACGCAGATGAGGATGATATTGACCTAGTCGCTGCTGACGCTGTGTCAGTAGCGGATGATGATGCAGTTGAAATCATGTGGCTAGAGCGCAATGCTCGTCCATTTACACCAACTCCTACTCGTCCAATGCGAGCTGTTCGGTGCACCGGTGTAACTCGAAATGGACCCCGCGCTGGTAAGCGCTGCGGACGTGAGTCAACGCTAGGTACTGTTGTGTGCGAGTCGCACGGCGCAAAACTTCCAGCAGTCAAAGCTGCAGCAGCAAACCGCCGACAAGCAATGATGTTGCGCTTAATTGATTCATCCGACGGTGCAGTTGAGACACTTGTTGAGATGATGCGGGATGCAAGCAGTGAAGCTGTGAAGTTGAAGGCCGCTACTGAGATTCTAGATCGTGCTGGTGTACGCGGCGGTGTAGATGTAAACCTCACAGTTGACGTTGTTACAAATCCAGCAGACATCCTGCGTGACCGGCTTGAATCCCTGCGAAAGCGCAACGAGGCTGCACTTGAAAGCGAACATCGCATCATTGAAGGTGTTACTGTAGACACACCGGTACCGGACGAGGCAGATGCCGCGCCCGACTCAGATGCATCAGAGAGGTAAAGCGCATGGCAGACTCAAGTGCAGTATTCTACGAGGAGAGCAAGAACACTCTTGCTGAGACTCCTAACCCACGCGACCCAGCTACCCTCGACCCATGGACCCCGGACGCCACCAAGCGCCCAGGAACTCCGCCGGTTGCAGGTAAGGGCGGAGAGCGCGGTTCGAGCGCATACGAAGGTTCAGGTTTCTTCACCGGCGAGGCTGGCGGCGTAATCGAGGAGAAGGCAGTGCCTGACACTCACTATCCTCTGCACGGTGTCGAGTACTGGGAAGGCTCAACCCCGACCGGTAACCACGCCTGAACTAAAGTTCCGCTTTAGTTCGTAGCGCTCTGCTCCAGCTTTTGGCACACAACGAGACCCGGCCATCAACGGCCGGGTTTTGTTGTGTTTGAAAGATTATCAGAGTGTACAATTAGTACAACGACGCAAGGAGATTTTCCCACCCATGATAGCAGCAGAGCGAGAGTTAAATGAGTCCAGCGTTCACGGTACGTCTAAGGACGAATGCGCAATCTGCGCACGTGATGATGATCGCGCCCGCGGCTGGGTTCGGGTTCAGCAAGCCTTGCTGCGAGACGGGTCACCCGAACCAGCAGGAAGCGATCTTGCACGGGGTGACGATATTGACCGACCAGTTCTTAGAGCAGACATCGATTCTCGCGTCCTAGGCGCATTGCTGCATCGAGCAGAAACCGCCACGTCACGGGTCAAATACCTCGTAGATCGAGGCCCGGCGGTATCAATTCCTCAACATCGACTAGATCTTTCGAGCGCACGCGAGGCCGAGCAAAGCGCATGGGCGTCCTTCAAGGCATATGCCGCCAACGGGACCTCCAGCCCCGATACCGTTGAGATCGCGCAACGCCTGCACCCGCGAGCGCGATAGTACCATGATCACCCTGACTTGTACAGGGGTAAACCCGGTGAACTTTTTTCACGACCGGGCTGTACAACCGTCACGGTAGGGTGTAGATTGTTCATATCAGCAAGGAGCTGGTAGCCCACACCGAACAAGGAGTTCACATGACCATCAACATTCTCACCCCCGGCACCGTCGTTCGCACCGTCTCCGACCACGTCGCCTTCGTTCGCCGGATCGACGCCAAGAGCCAGCGCGCCGTCCTCGTCTTCCAGGACGACGAGTTCCTCGGCGCGGAGGCCATGCGTCGCCTCTCCACCCTCACGCCCGTCAAGCACCGCAACGGCCGGGTCCGGGTCCTCAAGGACGTCAAGGCTGCCGTCGCTGCCGCCAAGGTCGGCGTCGCGTCCGTCTAGCAAGATCGCAATACCATACGGCCGGGCCCTGTACATCTGGGTCCGGCCATGGTATTATGGTTATACCGGCAAGAAGCCATCACGACGGAGGAATCACGATGAAGATGTACATGATCGGCGAGCCGGTCAAGTTCACCGGTAGCTGGACCGATGAGGTTTATGACGGCATCATCACCGGCTGGATGAGTCAGGGCCCGTTCTTCAAGATCAGCCTCGAGACGGCAGAGCGCATGGTTCTCGAGCAGAACGCCCTCAACGCAGAGCAGGATTTCACTCAGGACGCACTTGCGATCATCGGCACGTACCTCGTTCAGTACTCGCCTACCGACGGCGAGTTCTACCACAGCCAGTTCGAGGACGGGTTCGTGCAGGCTCCGAGCTGGGTGTGGTACATCGTCGAAGACGAGCAGGTCGCATCTCCCGCAACGTCAGCGGACATCCTTTACGCTCTGGGGAAGCGTGGACTCTATGCCACCACCGGCATCATCCCGGAGATCATGATCTCCTGTCCGGGAGGGCACCTTGTTGCCACTCGCGAGCACAACGTGCCTGGCTGGGAGGCGGCTTATGACACCGGTGGCGACCAGGAGCCTCTCGATCCTGATGGTCCGAGCGCATCTGCTTCTGCAGACGATGTCGCTGACTGGCTGGTAGATCACTGGACCAAGCTGAATTACCACAAGAACGCGTAGTTCCAGGCCCTGTACAACTGGTACGGATCATGGTATAGTACATCTTGAAGCAAGGAGCCGACTTCCCTATGAAAGGAAACCCCATGTCCACTGTCACCGTTACCCGCGAGTCCGACGTGCAGTTCGTCGAGCATCTCCCGTCGCCGCGTGGCCGTGCCGCTCCCGCGAGCGACGCGATCGTTGCCCAGGCGTGCCGGCAGAACCCGGGCAAGTTCGCCGTCCTGCCGCTCGAGGGCCGTAACCCGCTGTACCTCTCCAACCACCTGAGCGGTAGCGGTAGCACCGCGTTCCCGCGTGGCGAGTTCCGGATCAGCAAGCGTGGCGATGAGGTCCTGGTCGCTTTCGCCGTGAGCCGTGCCCTCTAAGCAGAGGAAGTACGCGCACAAGATCGCCGTTGAAGACAGCGGCGATCTTGTCGCGTATTGCTCCTGCAACCACGAGCCCTGCTGGAACAGCATCCGCTTCTCGCAGAAGTCAGGCGTAGGCGCTGCGTATGCAGCAGCGATTGGCGAGCTCAATGCGCACGTCGCGGAGACAGGTCACGTCGAGTTCAAACTCAGACACCGATAGGTAGGCCCTGTACAAGCGCGAGCTAATATGGTACGATGGTCCTACCAGCCAAAGCCAAGGAGGCTGTATGATCGACTTCGTCAATGATCATGGTCTCGCGTTCATCGTCATCGCGTGGATCATGGTGATGATCGCGCCCTTCGTGGTCGGTACCTACCTGAAGATCAAGGGCAAAATCTAGCCCTGTACAATCACCCACCGACATGGTATGATAGACCCACTGGCAGGGAGCCAGTAGAGACGGAGAACGAGATGCCCGAGATCGTTACGCGCGACAGGGCGGCTGGTGCTGTCAAGCCCGGAAACACGCTGTTCGGTGTCAAGGTCATCGAGACTGACCCCAAGCGGGTCAACACCACGATCACTCTTGAGAACCCCGTCGACGACAAGACGCGCTGGACCTTCAAGCTCACCGACGTGCTCGAGGTCGGTGTCGAGGAGAAGACTGCCGAGGAGCGTGCCGCGGCTCAGCGCGAGATGACCGAGCGCGCGCAGCAAGACTTCATCTCCGTGATGAGGAAGCTCCACTCGGACGCAGTCGAGCAGGTCGAGGCGGCTGCCGAGAAGGCAGCCGATCGTATCGCCAGTGGCTGGGGTGTTCTGGACTCCTGGATGCTCGACGCGCAGCTGACCGCCGCGGCCAATTTCGAGGCGACGCTGCGGTCCAAGACTCTCTGGGAGAAGTTCGATGTCGGTGAGGTGCATTGGCACCCCGGGATCGAGTGCGACTTCTCTGAGCCCACTGAGCACGGCCGCAAGTGCGTCATCCCGTCCGTCCCGATCACCGAGTACGAGATGGTTGATCGCATTTACGGCGATATCCACGCACAGCTGATCAAGCGCGCGCTCAGCCGTCGGGTCTCGTCCCGCTCGACCAGCCTCACCAGCAACCTGTGCGAGGACTACCTCGATGAGGCGTACTCGCGCATTCTCAAGAGCCTCAACTGGCACCTGCCGTCTGAGCTGCGAAGCAAGTACCAGCTTTCCAACGAGATCTAGGAAGGAGGAGACATGGGTGCACAGATCGACGAGACCAAGGATTTCAAGGTCGTCAAGACGATGGCTGATTCTCTCGCTGTCCAGCTTCAGAAGCTGGTTGATGAGGGCTTCGACGAGGTCGCTTCGTACCACCAGGGCGGACGTGACTGGCTCATCATCGGACGGCGGTAGCTGATGACGATGACCTCAACCAATACACTACTTGACAGTCTCGCAGTGCTTGATTACCGGATCGAGAAGCTGCAAGACGATCGCGAGGTGATGATTGCAATCCTCGAGAAGACTGCTGATGCCTGGGACAAGCAAGGAGGTCGAAGTCTTCTCAATCCAGGCTGTAACACGCGTGGCTGCTCGTCGTGTTCGTTCCGGTACCGCGGACTGCTAGAGCAGCAATTCGTTGATCTAGCGTTCCACGGTCAGCTGTTCGGCAACGAGCCTCATCTGCACTTCAGCACGAAGTGCACGTGGTGCAGCAATGACGAAGGTGCTGGTGTCGACGTGCCGGTATCGTTCGTTGATTGGTTTCTTGCAACCCGACCCGATAAGACGAAGGAGAACTAGCATGGCGCGAGGAATGCACAAGCCCAAGAAGCTCGAGATCCGGCAGGCGTCGTTCGACGCTCACGGCAAGAACCCGCCCCAGAACCCGAGCAACTCGAGCGGCATGGGTCACGACATGCGGCGACCGGGCAGCTTCAAGTAGGCCCTGTACTTCCTGCCGGTAGTATGGTAAGATACTGCTACCGGCAGGAAGTCCGGCCACCGACGAGAGGGAATCATGAAGATCGACGTTCTCGACACCCTGAAGAAGGCACGTCAGGTGATCGTCGAGCGAGGCGATGTTGCCCGAAACAGCGCCTACCGCGACGGAAACTTCACGCCGGCCCGAGTCTGTTCGATCGGTGCCATGCGTGTTGCGAACGGTGGCTACGAGTATGGCCTCACGGTGATGTTCCCTGACGACAAGCAGACGATGTACAGCGACATCGAGCCGGCCGTTGACGCGCTGAGTGACGCGATCGGTGGCCAGGCGGTGGACGATTGGAACGACATGACTGAGTCTGTGGACGAGGTACTCGAGGCGTTCGATCGTGCGATCGCTGAGGCCGAGAAGCTCAAGGTGCAGGCGTGAGTCCAGGCGTGGATCCAGACCCCAACCAGGACGAAGATGTTGCCGACGGCTTCGACATGTACTTCGCCGACTTCCTAGAGCCTCCTCGGTGGACTGTCACGGGCAACGCGCCCGACGATGTCTACCGCGCTGATCCTGAGTCGTTCGGGAACTACGAGATCGAGGACGCGGTTGTCAACGCTGGCTTCATCCCGAAAGAGCAGTGTGACTCTGAGAGCGGACAGTTCTTCTGCTACCCTGACACGCCGGAGCAGGGCCGCGTGATCGGCAAGTTCATCCAGGCGGGAATCGACAAGCAGCGCGAGAAGAAGTCGGTGTGGTCGTGACGACATCGGATACCCTTACAGGTATGGAATCTGCCCTTGCTGATACCCCTGCCCCTCTGAAGATCGCCGACCGTTGCGATCAGTGCGGAGCGCAAGCTTTCGTACGAGTCACTCTCTCCACGGGAGAGCTACTCTTTTGCGGTCACCACGGCAATGAGCACGAGCCAGCCCTCGTCGCTCAGGGCGCAGTCATCTTCCGCCAGCCCATCCAGGATTGATCATGAAGCTGCTTCTCGAGATCGAAGACTCGGGGTTCCTGACGGCAGAGGAGGTTGCGCAAGACGTTCGCACGGTTCTTCGAGCTTCTGGGTACCGTCAACTACTCGTCGCCTGCGACCCTGTACAAGAGGACGAGAAGGTGGTATAGTACTTCTATCGGCAAGAGGGCCGGTAGGACTACAGGAGACAAAATGACCACCACCACGCTCACCACGTCGCAGCTGCTCGAGGCCATGCAGGTTCTCTCTGAGACCGGCATGATCGCGATTACCGACAAGGACCCGCTCAAGGTCGACAAGGTCGCCAAGAGCAAGAACGGCGAGGTGGTCGAGCTCAAGGCTCCGGTCGCGCTCGCGCTCGCTGCACGGTACAAGGCGGCTGAGACCGAGGCTGATCTCGCCGCCGACAAGGTCAAGGCGATCAAGAGCGAGATCCAGGGCCTGTTGGGCACGGCAACTGAGCTCAAGGTGGAGGGCATGGTCGACCCGATCGCGACCTTCCGCTGGGGTGCACTCACGAACTTCGACAAGGACGCCGCTCGCAAGGAGAACGCGGCCCTGATCGAGAAGCACACGACGACCGACCCGGAGGGCAAGCGGACGTTCCGCTTCCCGGGTCTGCACGTCGGCTAGACCTGCCGGAGTTCAGTGAAGCGGTTTCCGATAGCTGAGCGCAAGGAGGGCGTGGCGCTGTGGGGTACAACAGCCGCCATGCAGCTTAATTAAGAGGGTTTTGAATGCAGTACCCCGGTGTTGGTGGCGAGAGGACCTTAACCCTCTAGGTCTCGTACTCGTAGCTCGTCGCCAACACCGGGCTGTACAGCCACCCATCTTCATGGTATGATAGACCTACCAGTCAAGGAGGCTACCATGGAATTCAATACCGTTCTGTACGACTCGCCACTGTCCGACATCGCGCTCGAACAGCGTGCGGCAGAGCTTCGCGCGGCTTGGCGTAGCTCCCAGTGGGAGTGCATGTCTGGCATCTTCAAGCCCGCCGCTGATCGTCTTGGCTACTGCTTCTGCTGTGGCTTCACGCTCGACGAACTGGGAGTGCTCTGATGAAGTACGAGATCACGTATATCAACCCGAGTCACTCGACCGTCCTCGAGAAGGTCGACACGTTCAACGGCAAGGCTCTCGCCCGCGAGTTCGTGACTCGCGGCCGGCAGTACAGCGGCAGCTTCGAGCTCATCAAGGCTGAGAAGGTCTCGTCCAAGGGCGTCCGTACGGAGGTCGACCTGTGATCATCATCATTGAAAGGAAGATTACATGAACGACTCGGTGGATCTAGTGGACCTCGAGTCCGCGGTAGAACAGGCGATCAAGACCGAGGTCCATCGCAGCGCGGTGCTTAACATCGCGATCTTCTGTAACGACGGCAGCTCGTACTACGAGGGAGGCATCGTTACGGCACTCCTCCTGATCGACCGTGTGCTGGCGTCGAAGAGCCTGAAGATCGTCGCGGTAGACGCATGAAACGCGACGAGCTCGTCAAGTTGCTGCTCGAGCACGAGGAGATGTTCGATGATCGATGACATTGTGCGCCGTGCGATCTCTAACGCCGAAGAGAACGGCTACGCTGACGAGATGCGTAGTTGGACTTCGTACGAGCACGCAGTAGATCTTGGTGACACTGAGCCAGATCTTGAGGGCGTGCCAGTTGACGTCATCGAGGCGTCTGTCAAGCGTGTCATTGGGCTCAATGAGGAGCACTAGATGGCAGGTAAGCGAACGGATGACGGCACGTTCGTTCAGGTGATGGACGGCCAGGTGATCCAGCCATCCATGATCATCACCGGCGGGCTGTTCACCGAGGCCGATGACTGGCTGGTTCTCAGCGTGGCACAGGACGTGGCTGCGCCTCGCAAGATGCTGGTGGAGTTGCAGCACCTCGACAGCGGCAAGCGTGCGAAGAGTCGACTTGCTCTTGACGACACGTTCGAGCGGAAGGTGTACGGAAGTCTGAACGCGTAACCGCTGTACAACGAACGCAGAACGTGGTAAGATAATCCCAGCAGCAAGGAACGACCTTGCTGGACCTGTGAAGCCCTGGAGGCTGAGGATGCCCAAGATCAACGATCGCGAGACCCGCGAGGTTCGTAAGAACTTCGCCAAGGCGTCGCAGGCTGCGCACGCGCAGCGAAGCGCCGAGCAGCAGCTTGCAGCTCTAGACCAGCGTCTCGGTGCTGGCGTCGGTGCCACCAAGGAGCGAGCGCGGCTGGCAGCCAGCGCGTAAGCACGAACTCGTCAGGGGCGAGTCTAAACAGTTCTTAGGCCCTGAGCGGCTAGAGGTCGTCGCCGATCTCTAGCGTGAACCCGGGCAGGCTTTTCAATTTCCGGGCTGGTATTACTTGCGCGCGCGAGCCACCAGAAGCCAGGCAGTAGGGGCGCCTAACGAACCTAAATGCGCTCAATCTTGAGTTGGTTACTCAGGATAGCTGCCGAGCCGGCCGGTCCTAGTAGGGGATCGGCCGGCTTTTTCACTTCCCTGTACAACACAGGATGCCTATGGTAAGATAGTACCAGTCCACCAACTAGTCAAGGAGACAACATGACACCCGTCTTTCCCGTTGTGATCACCGGTGACCGGTCGGCCCACCCCGCCCAGGCTATCCCGATCGTCCAGCAGATCGTCCTGCAGCACCTCGTCACCTTCAGCCAGCAGCCTTTTGAGCTGATGCTCGCTACCGGTTTGGATCGCGGTGTCGAGGCGGCGGTTCGGTTCGTCGCCAAGAACGCCGGGATCGCCCTGCTGGAGTTCGAGTTCCTGACCAAGGAGTGGGAGTCTTACGCGCTGATGCTGCGCGACTTCCTGCCGGTGAAGGTCTACTTCGTCCACTCGGACCCGAGCGCATCGAGCCTCTACCCGGCGATGAGCGGCACCTTCGACGACAACGTGTTCGAGCTGGTCGACCCCTCGCTCCTGTTCGCCAACATCGGATGACAGATCGCAAAGCCCGGCCTGTACATGGGCTGGGCTTTGTGGTATAGTCGTCTCATCGGCAAGAAGCCAACAAAGAAGAGGAAATCATGACGGACGGTTCGTTCACTCTCGACACCCCGGCGCAGATCAGCAACTGGCACTTCCTGAGCGCGGTCAGCCAGCTCACGTTCGAGCTGGAGACCGGCAAGAACTGGTACGGCAAGACCTCGGTCTACAAGGGCATCAGGAACCTGTTCATCCCGGGTCTGCCGCCGCGTGCCACCGTGCAGAACAAGCTCGTTGCGATGGGCATGATGCTCGAAGCTGCCGAGGGTGATGACGGCGAGGTCTTCGACAAGGCTCGCACGGTGCTCGCCGCCAAGCTCGAGGAGCTCGGCCTGGAGCTGACCCGCTCGACCGGAAATGGAGAGATCTGATGGAGACCTGTGAGTTCTGTGGCAAGATGATCGACTACGTGAATCGCGACTGCGACGGCGTCCAGACGCTGACGCCTGACCCGTACCAGGAGGAGATCAACGGAGACAACACCGAGGTGTGGCTGTGCCCAGGTGCCTACTACGAGAGCTCCATGGACATCTGATGGCAGTGCACGACTGGGTGGAGATCGTTGTCAAGGTCGCGAGAGAGCCGGACAACGCCGTCGAAGGCGACGGCTGGCGCCCAAGCTCGGAGGACGTGGCTGTAGAGCTTCGTGAACGTCTCGAGAACCATGACTTCGATACTGGCTGGATCATCACGAAGGTCAGCGTTCTCTAACCCTGTACAACGCTCCTTGTCTGTGGTATGATATAGCTACAGGCAGGGAGCCTGGCGGAGAGAGGATCATCATGGCGAACAAGAGGTGCGAAGGTAAGCGGCGCATGTGGCGCGGCAACAAGCTCGGTAACTTCAAGTGCGGGCGGGTCGCGAAGATCACTTTCCAGACGTACGTCGGCACCACCAAGTCGCATTTTGCCTGCAACGACCCGGAGTGCGTAGGCAGCCTGACCAACGGCTACGGTGCGAACAACGTGCGGGAACTGGCCAAGTAGAACCCTGTACAACTTCTCAACGGTATGGTATAATAATCATACGGGCAGGGAGCCCACCGACGAAGGAGATCTCATGCACAACTACAACAGCGCGGCGATCCTCATGGTCGGTGGTCACGAGATGGCCGGCACCGTCAACCCGGTCAAGCCGCAGGGGCACTGGCTGCACGACGAGCTCATTGGCATGATCATGAAGAAGGCGGGTTCGAGCACCCTCGAGCTGTGGACCGGATCCGGCGACAGCCCGTACTACACCGAGGGTCAGCGCGTCCTGGCGCACCACGACCAGTCGATGCGCACCAAGGGCGACTGGGTCTGCATCGGGGCCGTGCGGTGGTTCGGCGACGACAAGCCGGCCGAGGTCGTGTTCGGCGAGGTGCCGAGCCGCAAAATTCGCCATGGCGTGTATAAGTGATCAGGCGGCGAACACGTCGTCTGAGCCCTGTACAAGTCAGGGTGATCCTGATACAATAGTCCTATCAGCCAAGGTGGCTAACAAAGGAGATCATCATGACTCGCGAGATCAAGGTCGGCACCGTCGAGGACCTGTTCGCCGGCTGCTTTGTCACCGCGCCTGACGACGACTTCCCGCTCGACTCGATCGTGCCCAACGACGACTACGACGCGGACGAGCAGGACTGGCAGCGAGTTGCACGCGTCAGCGGCTACGTCGACCTGCCGACGCTGGTGATCGAAGACTACCGTGGCGAGCCCCGAGTTGTGAAGTGGCAGGCGGTTTCCACGGTTTGGATCTTGGTCGAGGACGGCAAGCCGGTCGTGCAGGACGAGCCGAACGGTCCCTGCTAGAGATCATGGAGACGAGCATGTGGTGCATGATCTTCGGGCATGATCTTCGCTTCCCCGAGGATCCGTTTGCCCGGCTGCGGTGCGCACGCTGTTCCTGGCGTGGACCGTGAACGACAAGCCAACGTACGACATCGAGACGTTCTACGGCGTACCTGAGAAGAAGTGGGTACTCTGGCATCAGGAGTCTGATCTTGAGATGGCGCGAGACGCTTTGATCTATTGGCGCCGCTGCTATCCAAACGATCAATTTCGCCTGATCGAGCCGTGAAGGTGCTGTGCGGCTACTGCCGCATGCGTCCGCGGTTGCGCAAGGACGAGACACTTGCGCCGCACACAACACGCTTTGGCGTGCCGTGTTTCATGGCTGAGAAGCCGTGGACTCCGCATCCGGATGATCGTGGACTTCATCCGAAGTACGCTGTACAACCGCCTGATCCTATGGTATGATGGTCCTACTAAGCCAGGGAGGCTAACATGCCGCAGATCGTATACGGGCGAATCAGCCGTCGCGAGTTCAGTTCGTGGGCGTTCAAGGTCCGCCATGTGCCGAGCGTGGGGTGGGGCATCTGGCTTGGTCCGTTCATGTGGGTAGTTGTGACCACGCCGCAGCGTTCGCATCAGGAGGAATCATGACAGACAACGATCTCGCGTACCGGTACAACTGGCAGGACGAGGCGGCAAAGTCCCGAGGGAGGGATACGGCGATCGTCGACTGGGCAACCATTGTCATGACGGTCGAGACCAACAGGGATTCCGAGCAGTTCGAGCAGTTGTCAGAGCGAACCAAGGGATTCACTGAGTGTGAGATGCGAGTCACGCTCAACGGGATCGAGGTAAGCGCAAAACAGCTACTGACACGTCTCGAAGAGGCTCTTGACTACGGCATCGAGAGTGGCGTAGAGGAGAAGATCAAGGAGTTTGGTTACTTCAGCGAGCTCAACGACGCAATAAGTCGAGCGCAGACTGCAGCAAAGGAAGCGCTCTACGCAGAGCTGGCGAAGATCGGGATTGAGATCCCAGACGGAGACGATCTGTGGTAGGCCTGTACAAGCAGCCGTAGCTGTGGTACGATGATCCTACCACCAAGGGGTCAAGGAGACTGGTATGGGTACCAAGAAGGTCAAGGGTCTGACTGCCGCCGATGTGGAGGCGACTCCCGACTGGATGCTCGACGGCTACGCGCTCAGCAACGAAGATCCGTACGTCACGCGTGACTACCTCGAGCGAGAGCCGATCACGACCGTGATCAGCTACGGGATGCACTGCGACCGAGACGAGATCGGGCGGCGCATGCCGGACAAGACGATGGACCAGCTCATGCTCAAGTGTGCGTTCGCGCACGTCACGCCTGAGGTCAAGTGGGACGGCGGCTGGCTGATCGTCAACACGCCGTGGGGTTCGCACTGCTTCATCGTCGACGCGGACGGGTCGGCGTTCAGTAGCTTCCAGGTTCTCTGATCCGATCCCTGTACAAGTGTCCGCCAATGTGGTAAGATAATCGTATCGACAAGAAGCCATCGAGCTAGGAGAGATCATGGGATACACCACGGAGTTCGACGGTAGCATCGAGTTGGCCCCGCCGCTCTCGCTCACCCAGTTCAAGCAGCTCGAGTCGTTCGCGGCCGCCCAGCACGAGGGCGGGTTCCCAGGTTACTACTGCCAGTGGGTGCCGAACTCTGACGGTACGGCCCTCGTGTGGGACGGTGGCGAGAAGTTCTACAATGCATCCGAGTGGATGCAGTACCTGATCGATCACTTCATCGAGCCGTGGGGTATCAAGGCCGACGGCGTGATCAACGCCGAGGGCGAGGATCATGGCGACACGTGGCGACTGCACGTGGACGACAACGAGGTCAGTGTCACGCGTGCAAAGATCACCTGGGACAGCGTCCGCTAGATCCCTCGAGCGACACAACGTCGACTCGGTCGACTGGCTGCTCGATGTCTGCCGCAAGTACGTTTCGGACGAGGCGCTGTCTTAAAGCTGTACAGCTGGGCTGGATCATGGTATAGTAATCACATCGGCAAGAAGCCAAGAGGAGGTACTGTGATGGCCAGAATCACCACGTTGTATTTCAACCAGACCAAGCCGTTCAAGCTCAAGAGCGTGGACGAGTTCAAGGCTGGCGGTCGGTACCTGATGGTGCACGACCGCGAGCCAGGCGAGATGATGTTCGCGCCACCGTCCTGCAGCGAGGTCTACGGCATCGCGTGGCACCATGACACGGACGGTCATGCTTTGCTGAGCGTCAATCTTTCTAGCACGGGCACGAAGCAGTCGTGGTTCACGTACGCGCCTGCTAACTCGCAGACTCACGGCTACGACGGTGGCGGCGCTTACTTTTCGGTTAGCGCTGCTTCGGATCACGGCTTCGAGAAGGACGGAAAGATCATTGGCCACGAGGGCAACTGGATCGTGGACCTTGATGCGCTCGAGGCCCAGGGCATCCAGGTACTGCTCGAGCCGATGCCCGGCACCGACATGGAGAACTACCCGGATCCGTACGGTCCGTACGGCTCGGACGACTACTACGACGATCTCGACTACGAGCGAGATTCCTACCCCTACTAGACAAATAACCCTGTACAACGCAGGAGTCACATGGTAAGATAAACGAGTACGCAGCAGGGAGACGCAAGACCGAGCACCAACTCGTGAGCGTAAGAATCGGATGACATGCATTTGGTAGCGGTTCGATTCGTTCTCCCTGCGACATGTCGGGTCCAACGATCAGGGTCAAGAAACCGTAGGTAAGAGCGCAGCGCGACTACGACGAATGATCGCCTACTCCGGTTCGCCCGACCTTCATGTCTCTGTAGGAGAACTGGTAGATCCGCCGTAGGTCAAACCTCGGTGATGCAGACACGCGGTCACGTTGCAGGAGTGATCATTACTGCGATAGACTTTGAGAACTCGAGAGCTCAAAGGACTGTGTGAGCTGTTGGAGGTTCGAATCCTCCCAGGGGCACTCTGTACAAGTACGTGATCTTGTGGTAGGATAGAGCTATACCGCCAAGGAGGCTAAGATGGATACGAAGTGCCCATGGTGCAGCGAGGCTCTCTACAACCCGTTCACCGGAGCCGACGTCACGGAGCGCGACTACGACCTCGCGATCGAAGCGCACATCGAAGAGTGTCCCGAGTACGAGATCGAGCAAGGAGGCTACGAATGAAGAAGGCACTGACCAACACGCTGGTCGTTCTTGGTCTCGTGACCGGCGGACTGATTGGCACGTCTGGCCCGGCATCAGCTCACGTCAGCATCTGCAAGGGATACACGCAGTTCCCGGTGTCAAACTGGGGCGCGGTCCGTGGTGGAGGTTACGTCTACTGCTCGGTAGATGCGCACAACGACGTTGTGCAGGTCCAGGTCGAGGTCAAGAAGTCACTGCGCTATCGCATCGACCCGGTGGTTGCGCGGAGTCCCATCCAGCGCGGCGGCGTTCCAGGCTACGTCGTTACGCAGACTCAGGGCCCGTGCCGTGGATCGGGTTACTACTACACCCAGGCGACCTGGTCGAGCAACGGGGTACACGGTCCCACGTACCCGGTTCACGTTACGTCCGGCCGCTACTTCGTCTGCTAGTCCCTGTACAAGCCGGCTCGGTCATGGTACGATAGTCCTACCACCACAGAGGGAGATCATCATGGAGTACATCGTCGGCCGTCCGACCACCGTCGAGCTTGACATCAACAGCCCGGACCTCGACATCAACATGCACACGCACACGGACGCCGAGGCGTACCCGCTCGTGCTAGCGGACACGCGTAAGTGGCTCGATGAGACCGGCTTCACCGACGTGACGTTCGTGATCAAGAAGGTGTTCGGTCCCGGCGGTGGTGCCGCGGTGATCGACTTCACTGCGCCGACGTACGAGCGCCTGCGCGAGCTCGTCACGCTGTACGACCAGGGCAACGGCGAGGTCGACTACATCCTCGGTCTGGAGGATTGATCATGAAGCTGGGTGGAGATACGATCTTACTACCGCCGATCGTTTGCCCTCGGTGTCACAAGATCCACAAGGGCAAGTGCCGGCGAAAAGATCTTCCTCGATAGGCTGTACAAGTGGCCTGTTAGGGTGTACGATATACCTATCATCCAGTACGACATAGGAGCTCATTATGACGCACGTCGCGCCTGCAAACTTCACCTTCGACCTCAGCGACGGAATGGTCATCGTCGAGGTCGCCGCCGCTCGTCGTGTGCTCCAGTCCTTCCTCGACGCCGCAGCCGAAGCTGACGGCGGCACGCACGTTTCCCAGTCTCTGGGTTACGGCGGTGACAGCGATCTTGCCATCGCCCTGCTCGGCCTCCTGTCGGGTACGGGCAGCGATGCGGACGAGTACACTCTCGAGCTGTTCAAGATCGCTGCGAACAAGATCATCGACTCGGATCGGTTGCTGGCCCACTGCCTCTGATCGTCTAGTCCACGATCAAGATTCTGTAAAGGATCTTGGTCGTGGGCTGTACAGGCTGGCGTGGTCATGGTATGGTAATCATACCGGCAAGGAGCCGATAACCTTAAGGAGAGATCATGTCGTTCTTTTCGATCGGCCAGGTTCGCCATCTCACGAGCACCGAGGTCGAGGACGAGGTCGACGCGTGGTTCAACTGTGCCGGTCGTGATGGTGAGATTATCAGTGACAGCGCTGCTGCAACCATCGCTGGATGGTTTGCGAGCGCCGACGAGGCGGACCTGCCGTTTACCGTGCTGGCCCAGCAGGGCTCGGGTGACACGATCGAATTGGCCACCGCGATCACGCAGATGAGCGATGCGGCCGACGAGGACCTGGGGTTCAGCGGCGCTGGCCTGATGCTCGTCGCGCTCGAGGCCTGGTTGGGCTGGCACTAGACGCTGTAAAGAATCTTGCCCGCGCCCTGTACATGGGGGCGCGGGCATGGTACGGTAATCGTATCGGCAGGGAGCCGATACGAGAAGGAGCGATCATGGACACGTGGACCGCCACCGTTCAGGCCACCAGCAAGGCCACCGCGATCAAGCACGGCGAGACGTGGACGAGCGCCGACATGGAGCTCGTCAGCGCATTCGAGGGCGAGGCGCTTGCTGAGCTGGCCCGAGCCACCGGCCGCACCTATTTCGCCGTCAGCACCATGAAGGGCATGATCGCCGCGGGCAAGCAGCCGACGGCTCGGGTCGCGATCACCGACCGCCCGTACCGCGGCTGGGTCGAGAGCCAGGGCGACGAGTAAAAGATCATGAGCGGGGGCCCTGTACAAGGGGCCCACAGTAGTGTACAATAATACTATCAGCCAAGGTCAAGGAGACAACATGATCAACGTCGCGAAGACGATCGTCAGGGACTTCATGAAGACGCTGCCGGGCGGCACGTCCGACACTGTGGCCGCCAGTAAGTTCGAGGACCGCGCGGCCGTGCGCTTCTGGTTCGATGGCGCCTGGTACCAGATGGTTCTCACGCAGATCGAGGACCCCGGCCTGCCGCTGCCGGACGAGGACGAGATGATCGGCTAGGTCCCTGTACAACCGGCTTTGTGCCGTGTACAATAGAACCAGTCGCAACAACTAGGAAGCCGACATGAGCACGTTTGCAATCCACATCAACACCGACGGCGATGCCTTTGCCGATGGCAGTGCCCCGTACGAGATCAACGAGATCCTTCAGTACGCTGCGGCCAAGATTCTCGGCGGCGAGGTAAGTGCCCGATTGCACGATGCCAATGGCAACCGCGTTGGGTATTTCACGTATGCGGCTCCGGACGCGCCCGAGGCACCGCTTAGCGTAGACTGCTAAAGATCTTGGTCAGAGTTGTGTACAAGGGGTCCGTTGCCTGGTATGATGATGCTATCAACGAGCCACGGAGGCCGCAATGTTCGAGAGTCTCACCGACACTCAGCTCATGGAGATGCTCGAGAGCCAGGCCAACGCCTGCGTTCGAGTCATGGCAATGTCCGAGACTGAGCGCAGCGCAGCCGGCCGTAAGGGCGAGGCATCGCCGGAGCAGGCTGGTGCTCTCAACGCGATGCTTGCGATGCAGGCCGAGCGTGAGGCCGCCCGTCGAGGCCTGGTCATGCCTGTCTTGGGTTAGGGCTGTACAGCGTGGTCAGATCATGGTAAGATATCACTACCATCCAAGGAGGAGAGAATCATGGCAGTACTGACCATTACGATCGAGATCGACACGGACGAAGTCGACGGTGCGGATACTCTTCTGCTGGACGAGTCGGACAAGCTTGGTGTTACCGAGGCGGCGTTCCTCGACCCGATGGGAACCATTCTTAGTCTTGCACCGTACGGTGAGATCGTCTTCGAGCTGAGCTAGACCCTGTACAACTGGCTCATATTGGTGTATGATGGTCCTACCAGCCAGCAAGCCTAGGGAGACTCCCATGTACGACACCCGCGCCATCTCAGCCCACGACCTCCCGTTCGTCGCGTCGCAGCTCGACACCATCGCAGAGCACGACCTGAACGAGGGCTCGGCTGCGATCTCCGACGACACGATGGCCGACGCCCGCGCTTCCCTGAGCCACGCACGCGAGCTGATCTTGGACGCGTGCGTTCTGCTTGGCATCGACACCAACGAGTAGTGATCGTCTACTACCCAGCCCTGTACAAGGGCTGGGTAGTGGTGTAAGATACCGATATCAACTAGAGCCACGGAGGCATCATGAAGGTCTGGATCGACACAACGAGCGGGACCTGGGGCGAGCTCGAGCACGACAACGGGAGTCTGGTTGTCCTCGACACCGAGGTCATCTGGGATGAGCCTGGGCAGGTGGAGGCGTTCCTGCAGGAGGACGGCACCGATAGCGAGATCGCGCAGTTCGGTCTGATTCATGGGCGGGTGCCTGTCGTCCTGGACCAGCCGCTGTTCGACAAGCTCGTCGCCGTCGTGAACGAGACGATCGTGGTCGGCGAGGAGGGCACGCGTGGCGCGTACACCGAGAACGGCATCGCGATGAAGATCATCAAGCTTCTCGGACTCGTCTAGCCTCCCTGTACAGAACCTGGTTTGCCTGGTAAGATACTGCCATGGACAACCTTCTCTTCACCGTTGATGTCGGGTGGACGAACACCCGGCCGGTTCGGCCAGACGAGCACGTCACGCGGCTTCAGATCTTCGAGCCCGATGAGTCGAGCGCACTGATCACCGCCAACGCGTGGATCATGGGTCGGCCGTCTTCGTTCGTGCACGGACCGAAGGCTGAGATGATCACCAGTTTCAAGATCGTT
>Ga0066648_10000099_pt1 | contig 54731 bp, 56 predicted proteins | sample CryGeyCG12114_NA_FD_59537 | JGI IMG/M metagenome (GOLD analysis project Ga0066648, IMG submission 59537) | Groundwater microbial communities from aquifer - Crystal Geyser CG19_WC_8/21/14_NA | ecosystem: Environmental > Aquatic > Deep subsurface > Groundwater | place: USA: Utah: Grand County... | reverse complement strand
GTCTGCGATGGTCTTGGACGCCCGCACATTGCGAATGAACTGCTTGAGGGAAGCCATGGCTGTGACAGTGATAGTGGCAGAGAAGTAGCAGTAGCAGTAGCAATGGCGGAGATAGAGGAGGATGGAGGACGTCGCCCTCGAGGGACGTTTATTCGATCATTCGTCGGCGCTGCACGTGTGCGGTGACTTGGGCGGTGACGGTGATCGTGTCGTGCCTGCTTCAGTCAGTTCCAATGCTTAATACTACTAGTAATTGTCGCCTAGAAGAATCGCACACGCACACACCGGGCCTTCGATTGCTGACCGCACTAGCCAAACAAGCACCGGCTGGCCTGTCCCGCCCCTGGATTGCCTTACTGCCCTGCGAGCCACCCCAAGATTCAACGAGGCTAGCTTAGCCCACCAGGCTCTGACTAATTAAGTCAGTCTGGGCTGACGTAGCTCCTGGGGTCAGTGAGGCCGACCAGCTGCAGTTGACAGGCCTTGCGGGCCCATGCAGGCCCCTGCAGGCGTCATGTCAACACGCTGCCAGAAAATAAGCAGATCTGAGTTCAGTGATGCTCCAGCGTGACCTGCCGTCGAGCAGATCGTCCAGACAAACATCAAGTTTCGCGCTCGGTCCTGTCAGGTGCCGAGTGATGACCTTGAGTGACAAGACATGTATTTCGTTCCTTCACAATAACACCTGCTACTTGTACCCTCTCATCGCACCCTGATCAGCCTCACTCAGAGGCCAACCCGCCATGGCGCGACGTTTCGACCTCGACACCGATCGAATACTGCGGCCCCGACCTATGAGAGCAAAGACGTCGGATCTACTGCCACCAGGCTACAACGACCATGTGAACGGTCGCGCAAAGAGCCTTCCCACCCTTAACGATGCGAGTGCCAGTAGAACAGCCACCCCGATCCCTGAGGATGCGCCACCGTCGTTGCACTCCATCTCAACTGCAAGGAAAGCTGCTAGAGCCACGGCGAAGAAGAGACTGTTCCACACCATCAACTACCAGCCGCGAACCTCTCACTTCGACCCGAGAAGTGAGTACCGCGACTTTCGGGGCTTCTTCGTACTCTTCTGGATGAGCTTGGTCATCATGGTCATCACCACTGCCCTGAAGAACATAAAAGAGACTGGCTATCCCCTGCGAGTACAGGTCTATGAGCTGCTGTCAAGAAACGTTGCTTCGTTGGCTGTTGCTGACGGCTTGATGGTGCTCAGCATATTTGCAAGCCTGCCCCTTCAGAAATTCTTCAGACGTAGCAATGGCTTCCTGCAATGGCGTAACGCCGGTAAATGGATACAGAGTTTCTACCAAATGATATGGCTGTTCATCTGGGTCGAATGGCCCTTCTTGCTCGAATGGACATGGACTGCTCAAGTCTTCTTCGCCCTCCACACTCTCACCTTCCTCATGAAAATGCACAGCTACGCCTTCTACAACGGCCACCTCTCCGAGACCGAGCGCCGCCTCCACGACCTCGATACCCCAGAAAGAGGCCCCTCTATGGATAAGGCAGTCATCTACCCACGAGCGCCCTCCCGCCTGCGTGAGATCAGCTCCGACGACTCCTCTGAATCCGAGCAAACCGAAGAAGAAGCAAAGAAGAAGCGTGAAGCCCTCGAAGAACTCCGCAAAGACCTCGCAACAGAACTCACCTCCCCGATGGGAAACGTCACCTTCCCCCAGAACCTCACCTTCTACAACTTCGCCGACTACGTTCTCTGCCCGACCCTCTGCTACGAACTCGAATACCCACGCACCCCACGCATCCGCTGGAGCGAGGTCCTCTGGAAAACCCTCGCCGTCTTTGGCTGCATCTTCCTCATGACCGTCGTCTCCGAAGAATTCATCACCCCCATCCTCGCCGACGCCACCGTCCGCCTCAAACAGACAGATTACATGTCTGACAAAGCCCTCATCCTCGCCGAGTCCATCTCCCTCATGCTCTTCCCCTTCATGATCGAATTCCTCCTCACTTTCCTCGTCATCTGGGAGTATGCCCTCGGCGCCTTCGCCGAGCTCTCCTGCTTCGCCGACCGCCACTTCTATTCCGACTGGTGGAACTGCGAGGACTGGCTCGAGTTCAGCCGCGAATGGAACATCCCCGTGTACAACTTCCTCAAGCGCCACGTCTTCTTCGCCACGCGCAGTTTTGCCGGCACCCAGCTGGCCATGGTCATGACCTTCTTGGTCTCTAGTCTGGGCCATGAGCTGATCATGGGCTGCATCAGCAAGAAGTTGAGGGGCTACGGCATGTTTGCCATGATGCTGCAGCTGCCGATTGTGGCGATCCAGAGGAGCAGGTTTGTGAGAGGAAGGTGGATTTTGAACAATGCGTGCTTTTGGGGCAGTATGATTTTAGGGTTGAGTGCTATTTCGAGTTTGTATGTGCTTGTGTAAATTAGCTATAATGGGTACGTCGCGGTACGTCGCTGCGCGGAAGACCGAGCTTTGGGCATCAGTCGTGAAAGTATTGAAGGCACAGCGCGGCGCTGACGTGGTGCTTGCTGCACGTGGCATGACATATAGAGTGATTTCGAGATACCCAGCTCAATTTGAGAACAGATCATACCGTTCACTCGCTGCATATTCGAATCTGCACACCTCTACGATTCAGTGCAGTGCAAAGATGAAACATCTGGCATGTTATGCATTTCAGTGCTTCCTGAGTTACTTCGCTATCATGCCACCATCGACCACCAACGACATGCCGCAGCAGAAGTCGCTAGCTCTGCTTGCCAGGAAAATCACTGCTCCTCTGAAGTCTTCCGGCAAACCCCACCGCCCTGCCGGCGTGCGGTCAATGATGTACTTGGTGTACTCTGCGTTCTCGGTGTAAACCTTTGTCATCGCGGTTTTGATGTATCTGAGTGAAGGGTCAGTGGCAAGCGTGCGGCATAATGTCGACGTCCTGAACGCTTTGCTGGCCGGTGCGTGCATGCGTTGGAGTGGTATGTAAACATGGTGAGGCAGCGTAACGGTGTAATAGCGAAGGCAGACGGAACCCATAGTGTAACGAGCACTCACCCCGGACATATACAATTCACATTGATCCCATGCTTGGCCCATTCGTTGCTCATCGCTTTCGTCATCTGCAGCACTCCACCTTTCGTACACGCATAAGCCGCAATATTATAGTTCCCGATAAAGCTGATGATACTCGCTATGTTGATGATCTTCCCTGGTCGTTTCAGCTCAAGCAGTTTCTTACCTACTTCCTGCGCCGCCACGAAGCTCGCTTTGAGATTGACTGCGAAGACAGCGTCGATGTCTTCGTCCGTGAAGTCCTCGACTGCTGCTCGTCTGTTGATACCAGCACAGTTCAGCAGGATGTCGGGGACAACGCCTGCTGCCCAGATGTCGACGAAACATTTTCGGAGTGCTGGCGAGTCGGCGACGTCGGTTTCGAAGACGGTGAGTTTGCGGTTGAGCGACTCCACGCCTTCCTTCAATAGGTGGGCGCGTGGATCGTTGGCTATTTGGATGGACACAATGTCTGCGCCTGCTTCGGCGAGTGCTATTGCCATGCTTAGTCCAAGACCGCCTGTACCGCCGGTGGTTATGGCTATTTTGCCTCCGAGAGAAAAAAGCTCCGAGACGGGAACTAGAGGGTCTTCGCCCATCTGGTTGATATGAGCCATGGTAACGAAGTGTAGAGCAGGTGTGAAAGGGGGCGGCTACAGCGCCCTGTTGATCAGCTTGTCACGTTATTACCTGGTTTGGAGGATTGCTTGACACCTTGAAACAGTGTCATGATAGCCGGATAGTGCAGACCCCTTGTCCGAGGATGAGTGTACACTTTCAAGAGGTTGTGGAGCGTTCGAGCGGAGATGTGATATTGTAAGTCTATCCTGTGACCTGCGCGTTGCGTTCCCCACGATTCCTACTCCACGAATTCTATGTCCAGATGAGGAGAAGGCTCAAACACCTCGTTAAACGCTCCATGTATCAGCGGGTTTGAACAAACACAAAATTCAGGGAACACAGGCCGTCTTGGATATTCAGAGTCCATTCGAGTACATCAGACAAGATGGGTCGTCTAGACGGAAAGGTACGTTTCCATATGGATTCGACTTGAAAGAGTAGAACTCACCCAAATAGGTAATCATCGTTACAGGTGCAGGTGCAGGCTTCGGCAGGGGTATTGTGAAAAAGATCATAGCGGAAGGGGCCAAGGTACTTGCCGTTGATATACACCAAGACAACGTGGAAGCAACAGCGAAAGCTGCACCACAGGGTTCCTGCGTACCACACAACAACGATGTGACCATTGAGTCGTCCTGGCGCGACATTCTCGAGACTTGCCTTAAGAATTTCGACAAGGTCGATGTTGTGGTCAATTGCGCCGGTGTGGTCCACAACGCTGCACCGTCACACGAAGTTGCAGAAGATCAGTTTGACTTGATGTTCAAGTAGGCGGTTTCCCCGGTCGACTGCAGATGCTCGAGGCTCTAACTCTGGATACAGAGTCAATGTCAAACCTATCTACCTAAGTACGAAGGTAGTCGTGCCGCACTGGAAGGAGAAGAAGATGCAGGGCTCGTTCATCAATTTGAGTTCGATATCCGAACCGCGGCCACGACCATTTGTGGTTTGGTACGCAGCAAGTAAGAGACCAGATGATTTGAAGAAGACGTAATCTAACATACCTCTCTCAGGTAAAGGCGCAGTCACAGTTGTATGTGCAGCACAGTCCTTCTTTCGTGAAGTTCTGCTAACATGCATAGGCAACCAGGGGACTTGCCGCAGAGTACGCTGCGGACGGCATCAGGTACAACTGCATCCGGCCAGCTGTTGGAGAGACTGCCATGCTCGCGAAGGTAGTTGGTGGTACAGATACACCTGAAGCTCGGAAGAAAATCCTCGGAACGATTCCACTCGGTCGCGTCGTAAGTCTTGGATGTCTCTAAAAGATAAGAACTGTGTTTGGTTGCCAGCACGGATGTTGACGCCTATCTTACCTAGTGCCTGCCCGAGGACGTCGCGAATATGGTCACATTTCTTGCATCCGACGAGGCAAGTTTTTTGACGGGAGGTGCATACAACGTTGACGGGGGTCGAGATGTATCGTAGGGTGTTGTTGGAGCTCCTGATACAAGCGTATCATGGTCCCAGCCTTTGGAGTCCTCGTGAAGGTGCTCTTTGCTCGAATTCATGGCCAGACTCGCTTTCGTGATGGGCCAACCAACCGAGATGCCCTAAGTGCTGTAGTGCTGGATCCTGCGACGGCTAGGTGGGATGCGGGCTGAACATGTCGACTCAGTAAAACAGTCTAGCATTATTCATGCTTGTCTTGTATTTGTCACCTTGCAAAATGCATCCATCGCCTGATTCAACCACGTCTCCATGACTACCTGTATCACTGGATACGTGCTTGAGGTGAGAAGTAGCGACACCGCGTGATCACTACCTAGTAAGCAATATCTTTCGTACTCTACCAATGACTCAGGCAGTGTGACAGCCCTGAGTCGTGGCGTTCTGATCTGCTAACCACATAGGGCTTGGTCGAACCCTCCAAGATATCGCGTCATCGTCCGCTCGTGCCGCAGTGGCCAGCGAGGGCAGGATTGCTCATCACTCTTGCCATCTGTTGGAGTCGAGATCATTCGATTTTCTAATCGCGAACCCGCTCGTAAGCCAAATAATTGTGTACACAGACAACCTTAATCCCCTCTTCCATTCTACACGAACACTTGCACAAATCGCCCATCATAGCTTTCGCAACCACTCTTCGACGCCTATTCTTTGGCTCACCATCCATATCACCAGCAGCAATGGCAGGCGCAAAGGACAAAGCCCAGAAGATTATCGATGACAACAAGGTAGTTGTCTTCTCGAAGTCGTACTGCCCATATTGCCGATCCACGAAAAGTCTGCTTGACGAGAAGAAGGCCAATTACTTCTTGATGGAGTTGGACCAAGTCTGTAAGTGATATCCGCTAGCATTCTCGGTCGGTGCCAGTTCTGACATGATGATAGCGGACGGCGCTGCCCTCCAAGACGCACTCGAAGAGATCACCGGCCAACGCAGCGTTCCAAACATCTTCATTGCGCAGAAGCACATTGGCGGCAACTCCGAACTCCAGTCTAAGAAGGGACAATTGGACGGTCTCCTACAACAAGCTGGTGCAGTCTAATCGGTTATACTGGGTTGATTCAAGATAGGCGAGAACATGGTTAGACACGTACAATGAGATCATCTTCAACTGCCTGTGTGGCATATTTCGTTCTTATGCCACTGGTGCGGCGTCCGACTACGACAACTTTAGCGATCTTTTGAGTGCGGTACCGATGGGCCTTGGATACTGTTAGATGCATCACTTGTGTGTGCGCCGCGATCGCACGTTTTGCTGGACCTATCTTGAGATTTCCAGCCTCACGTTTGTCGGGCATCCTCTTTTCGCGAGGCTGATGTCAGCAGCGCTCCGGCAAGACAAGTCATTCGCCCTGTCCTTCCACCCGATATGAGATCAAAGCATTGCCTCCAGAGCAGGAGTGAGTTGATTAGCACGGCGACATATAGCGATGTTGGCTGAAAGCATACAGTAATGTCAATGACGTTCTTGAGGAACTTGCAGACCTGATGTAATGTATGTCGGTAAATGGCTCCTGACCTCAATCGACGCAACATGGCCATTTCGGCATCTGGTGTCTTGGCTAATGGTTTGCCACTTTCCTATGCACGAGCGAGGTCGCTACTGTCGTGTCTCCACAACAACCACGCGGGTCGACGGCAGGGCACGATGTGTTGTACTCTGCAATGTCTTCCGATCCTTGCCAGTTCCATTGACAGACAAGACCAGTTGCTGCAGGCTGATCAACTTCCATTAGCACTTCTTGACCACAGATGATTTGGGAAGCCTTCGGTTTGTGTTCCTTACCCCAGAGGTGCCAAGAGTCTGCCTTCCTCTTTGGTGTTGCTATGGACAAACACGATCACTGATCTTCCTAGCTATTCGCAAGCGATACTACCTGGCTAACTTGTGTAGTGCATGATCAGCAACCACTGTACTCGTGTTTTTGGCACGATCGGCCATCGAAGCTCTTCTCCGAACGCTATCTACAGTCTCAAACGAACAACGATTTTCTTGTTTCTGAGAGGTTCTCAGTTTTCGCTAGAAACAGCGACCCGGTGTTGGCCTTTGGCGTGCTTGGCCTACATTAGCTTCATGAACCAAAGGGATATATTTGGGATTTCTTGGCGAGTCTTGGCTCTCAGCATATGCATGGCGGTTTGGTAGCCACTGTTCGTTGGCGTCGTCGAAACGGCCTTTCTTGGTAAGACATGTTTGTGGTCGCTACGCCTCGTACACGATGAGGTGTGTCCTTGTGTGTGGATGGATGATCCTTGCCATCATGGTGCCCCATTGTAGCTAGCAGAGCTATAGCTACAGCCCACCGTCCCGAGCTTGGCCTCGAAGTATGCGGCCAAAATGCTTGGGCTATTCTTGCTGCCCTCATTGGTATACACGAGTTTCCATTACTTAACAAGTCATCCGTGTCGAGGGCAACCCTCTTATCCTGCACCCACTCTTCTTGGCCAAGACGATGAGGCACTGACACCTGATCGAAAGAGGTAGGCCAAGTCTCAAACGAAGGAAAGCCATGGTTCAATATAGCGATGGCAGACATCCTTAGACTCCGGGGATGTCTATATAAGACGAGTTGTTCTACTCTCGACAGGACGTCTCTGTTTTCCAGGCTCAGCTCCAAAGTCAAGGTCAGGAAAGCAGAACTCAATTACCCCCACACCAGGACAATCGTTTGAACATTCACTTTACCGACCCGTTATTCAACATGAAGTTCCTCTCTCTCCTCGCTTTGGCTGGTGCAGCTTCGGCCGTTGCCCTCCCCGGCGACGACTGGAAAACGTGGCAGTCTTGCCCAAAGACGACACAGATGGTCACTGTCACAGCCATCCCACAGAAGCAGATCGAGTATAAGACTCAGTACGAGACCAAGTACGAGACCAAGTACGACACCAAGTACGAGACCAAATATGGTATGTTGGCTTCACGCTCCCACTTATTTGCCAATTATACTTACTTCTATCAGAAACTAAGACTGTTGAGAAGCCTGTCACACAATACCAGACAGAGTACAAGACGGTCGAGAAGCCGGTCACGCAGTACAAGACAGAGTACCAGACAGTCGAGAAGCCAGTTGAGAAATATGTCACCAAAACTGAGTACAAGACTGGTATGCTGATCTCATTCAAAATGTTGACCAACGCTGATGACTCTTCTTAGAATATCAAACCAAGACAGAACAGAAGAACGTCTACATCACCCCAGCTCCAGTGAAGCAGTATGTCACGAAAGAGGTGTATGTTACCAAGGAATGCGACAAGCAAGGATGGGGCAAGTGGGCTGCATAAATGACTGCGGCTGACATAACCAATCCTGCGCATCTTGGCACTTGCTCGCTTGAGACTCCCTTCCTTCCGAAGTTACGACCTCGCATATTCAACGGCCAGTCGAACATGACACCTAGCACGACGACACGATTTGATGTTTTTCTACGATCTGAGTACCTTGCAACTTCATCAGCAGCATGGGTAGCTATGACTGAACTGCTTTCCAAGGAGATAGCCGACAGCTGATTCTCAAGATACTTAATTTAAGTATAATACTATTCGTATCCACAAACTTGATTTTCCTGTCAGTGTAGAAGACTTTGCCTAGTCGTGTGCTTCTCACACCAGGGTACTCCAGAAGCACCAGCCTCCATACCAGTATCGAGCAGTGCTGGTTTTAGCAAAGTGTGAACGACTCTGCTTTGCGGAGAGATATCTGCTTGGTTATGCGCACGACTCAATGCAGACATCAACACACATGTCTCCACATGTGCAGTGATATCAAGCTGCAAGACGAGCTGCAAGTGATGGCAGAAAGGTCACAGTCACGAGTCGTCGCGCAGAAACAAGCTCCATCGCCATCGAAATCACCTTGCATCCACCCAGGACGGCAAAGACTCCCAGAGCATGCGGCATGCGACCATTGTTCGCAGATAACGTGTTATGCTGCAGTCAGTCAACCGTTGTCGCTCCCGAGAGTACGAGGCGGGGAATCCCTGCCCTTCCCTTGTCTTGGCTTGCAGCAGCCAAGACATCGAATCCCAATGACATGGCTAGCGGGCGGAACCAAGAGGTCTTGTCGTCGCTTGACCTGACGTCTCTTGACGCATTCTGGAACCGAGGCGCGACAAAGGCTCACGCTAGATCAGCCGCTCTGAGACATGCATTCGTCGGGCCTGATGGCACACACCATACATCATTATTACTGTGTGTGCTCTGCTTCGTTGTCAAATTCCTTCCAGTAATATCACGAGAGCGTGCAGCAGCAATGTATCCTATGGGGCAAGCCATTGGCTGTTCTGAGGGCATTGACGAGTACGACGAGGTTGAGGGTCACCGAAGTATAGGAGTAGGAGAAAGCAGTCAACGATTCCCCTCGCTGACAGCTCAGCCCATCCGCACTGGTAAGCGTACGTTTGCACGTAGAAGGTCTCCAACTGCACTTCTGCCAGGCCGAGGGCAGGAATGATTCGGGAGGGGACCCGTCAGGCAAGAATCTATCTGGCATTCTCCAATTCGAGAGATGAGCGCGGCTAGATACAGCATTGCTGAATGCTAGCCGATAAGCATTATCAGCACCGACAGACACTGAACTTACTGTGACCAGCGGTCAGACGAGATCAGATGCATACTGTGAGCTCAGATTTAAAGTCAAGCAGCTCTGGGCAGTGGGTTGCATAGCGTGCGCTTTGGGCGGTCGAAGCACGTCTCGTCGGAGATGAAGTACAGTCTAAGCTTACCACGATCCGCCTCGGTTATTCCTTGTTCACTTCTCGGACCTTCTTGCTCTATACACTACGAAGACTACAGCTAGCCTTTGAGATGCTACCGACGAGTGAAGTCGGCAGAATTGCTCATGTTCATGTAAGTGCTCGATCATTGTCGGTATCTCTATGTGATTCAAGTCTTGCCAACATGTTGTTCCTTCCGCTGCGCACATTCCCGATATGCCGTCTTGATCATGACTCTGACTCCAGGTTGAGGTTTCCGTCTCCAGAAATGTGGGGTCTGTCGTCTCTGTAGTGAAATCGGTCGTCCGGGACTTGAGATCAGTTCAAATAAGTCGCACTTGGTTCCAATCTTGTGTGTCGGCGCCGCGAGTCGACCATCAAGTCGATCTGGTTTCAGCTTGTTGTGACAGCGACAGGTGGTTCGGGCACTACTGTCTACTTCATGTCTCTGTTAGCACCTGTCCCGGAGCTTACAGTCACTACTGCGCCATCCATGACAGCAGCAGTCATGACAGGGCGAAGTCATAATTTCTGCAGCTCTGGCCGGCTGTTGTACTCGCTTTAGCACCTGCTGTTTGGCCGTCTCCTGAGGTTCTGGCTGTCCCTCGGTCTCGCCACTCTTGCTGCGCTCTTTGTCATCCGCGATGCGGCTTACCGTATATGTGGCTCTTTGAACTCAACTGTAGAAATCCGCTCTATCAACCAGATCTTCAATGTGTTGAGGTTCTGGATGACTAACGCGAAGCAGTATATCGACAGCAAATGGTGCGATGCCGGCGGTACGATCAGTATGTGGGACAGTATGATCCACGTGGGCAAGAAGAAACGAACAAGCGACAGCCGAGAAACTCTACCGTTCCTTCCGCACCACACAGAACATCGACGTCTTGAGTCTTCGTCCAGTTCCTGACCAGCACAGACGAAAGCTTTCGGGCCTGTGGTTATATAAGCTCAGAAGAACAATTGAGCAGTCTTGCCAGCGCCTTTGCAAGAAGATTGCCGGCGGAGAAATCTCGCCCCCAGGAAGGCAAAGCTACTTCCCGGGGCACAAGTGCTGACGTGACAAGTTGCTTGCAAACGTTGAGAGTTTGGTCGGACGGAACAGACGTGAGACGGAGATGGAAAACGCTCCGACGAGCTAAAGCACCCCGGTGGCCGCGGCTGCTGATGAAAAGGACGAAAAGGCCGGTTGAAAATAGGAGCAAGCGTGCAGAAACAGGCGAGGACAACGTTGATAAATCGGTAGTCCAGAACCCGACACCCCGCCTCCATAAAACTGCTTCTGAACATCAATGGCACTGCTACCAGTGTCCACCCAACTCATTCCCTCCACCCCTCTTCTGCAACCACCTCTTCCCTCCCTTTGTTCCGCGCCCAGACATGTCCGTGGTGAAGCAGCGCTCTTGTCCACGCACCCAGTGCCACGAGTACTCTCCAAATTCTGCCCTAACTCCCCAGATCAGACGACTAAACGAGCTCGTGTCGAGGCAACATAGCGGGGACCAAATAGTGAAGGCAAGTCACTCAGTGACCTAGTAGAACAAGTAGTGATCAGTAGTCCCCACCGATCTGGGAGCAACCTCTGATACTCTGTCACGCGTGCCATTGTTATTGTTCACATAGCATCTGTATTGCCTCTCTCGTGGGCAAACAAATCTTCGAAATTTTTGTAGTAGCCTTCCTTTCTCCCTTTCCATGCTGCATGATCAGGTCATTTGTGTACCCCGTGCCGCAAAACTCCTATCATATTCCTTCCAAATGCTCCTATAAGTTTCATGTTCTATGTGATCGTATTGTGCCGTGCAGTCGTTATACCCTCTAGCTCATCTCCTCGCGGGTCGAACAAACGAAGATACAGTCCGGAACCAGGAACGGATGCATGTACGCACGACCAAATAATCAGGCTAGCTTAGGCCCGTGCATCAGGCGCGGCCCCGAACTTCTTCACGACGTCCGCAACATGCTTAGCTAGCGCCTCGGCCTCGTGTTTCGAGTACGCCTCCGCGTAAACCCTCACCGCATCTTCCGTGCCCGACGCTCTCGCGAAAGCCCGACCCTTGGTGTAATTTGACACGAGCCGGGTGATCTCCTCCTGCGCGCCCTTCGGCGAGACGAGTTTGCGCTCCGCATCCTCCGTCTTGAATATCTCACGGTCGTGGACTTCGACACGGACGAGGCGGTTGGGCAAGTCGATGTAAGTGTTGAGCCAGTTCTCGGGGGTCCAGGCCTTGTGCGCGAGGACGACCTCAGCGAAGAGCAAGTCGGAGATTGCGTCGCCGACGGTCTGGTTAATTAGATCTATCGAGGCGCTCAGCGAGTCGAGCGCATGCTTTTGGCCGGGATTCTTTGGCTGAGTTTCGCGGATGGTTTTGGTTGCGTTGTCAGAGAAGAGGATGGTGCCGTGGCCGTTGGCTTCGAAGTAGACGCCGATGTCGAAGCGGGCGGCAGCGTGGTGGAGGTGCTTGACACCGGTGGGTGTGACGACGACAGGGAGCTTGAGCACTTTCTCGACGTATTCGGTGGATGCGCCATTGGCATAGGCAGTCTGGACTAAGCCGATCTTGAGCTTGTCACTTAGGCCGGCCTTTTCTGCCATCTCGGCGAGGAAGACTGCACCTAGAGTCGCTATCCGGTCACCATCCAGCAAACGGAAAACACCGTTGGAGTCGTTGAAGTAGTAGACAACACGGTCAGCGTCGCCATCAAGCGAACAGCAACGTTCGTTGGGTCCGGCTTTGACGCTGGGCGGCGCTTTTTGCTTGGTCTTGACATAATCGGCACCACACTGCTTATGTTAGCCTACTGAAGGATGCACTGGCACTGATTCTTACGTCGAAGTTCAGAGCTTCCGGCTTTAGCACATCATCATTCACGACCTTGATGTCGATGCCACCTTCTGCCGAGGTTGGCAGATATTTGATCAGCTCCTGCAGTTTTGGTCCACCCACGCCATTCGCGCAGTCCACAGTTATTGGTCCGTGTATCTTCCGGCCATACATTATGGTCTTGAAGGCATTTGCCATCTTCTTGTAGTAACCTTCCTCGGTCGCTTCGCCGAACGCGTATGGGGTGTTCTGAGTGTTGACACAGCGCACCATGTAGTGGAGTTGGGGTGTAGTCAGGTACCCATAGTCGTGGTATTTGGCACCAGCGGCATCGAGAGCAGCCTTCAACGCTTTGATGAGGGAGGGACCGGAGGCTCGCGTGTCGCGACCAAAGACAATGTTTGCCGGACGATCCTGCAGCTGGCGAATCTCGTCAACAAGGGTTTCGTTGACCAGAGTTTCGTATGCTTTGGCCATGTCTTCGCTCGAAGTGTTCGCCAGAACGGTGGCGTATCCTTCCCACGACTGCTCAAGCATGTCGCCCTGTAGATCGTTAGCCTTGCTGCGATATCTCAGCTTTTAGGGCTTGTACCATTGGGTCGACAAGCTTGACTCCATTGTCCTCCGCTGGGTTGTGACTAGCAGTGATCATGACGCCTATTGTAGCATTTCTTTTTTTCGACCTGATGGCAGCAAGCAGACCGACTGTATAGACGACATGATCCAAGCCCAGGTTGCTATCAATCCTCCTGTTAGCGGGTTCCTTTCACGATGGTCAAGACTCAGAGAATGGATCGTACGCTTTCATGCGAAACTGCGAGGAGAATTAGCGGAAGTTCAGCATCTGCAGCAGAAAGCCAACTCACTCCCGCCGTGCCGTAGCCATACTTGCGTCCCTCGGGGATGGGGTAGGGCTGGACGCCTGTGGTAATACTGTCGAGCAAAGCCTGTTCAAGCTTGACCACAGGCTTGGGCTGATTGAAGACAGAAGTGCTGCTGCTCATGTTTGCAAGATGCGCGATTGCACTCGACGTAGTGGGCGGGGGAAGGACAGGTGATCGAGTTGCGAACGGAAGACAAAGGAATGTGCGAAAAAAGCAACTGCAGTCGGACAGGTAGAACAGTTGTGTCACGACCAAGGTGAATTGTGACACGGCCGATCCTCAGGAACACGTTGCAGGTCAGATCCAATCGGAGTTTTGGTAGTGTTCGTAGTGTGGCATGGAAGAGTTCGTGTCGAGATATGGCATCACAGGGCTGGCTCGATGACATGCTTTTGGAGGCTCCGGCACTGCTGGGACTGCGCACTTTTGTCGGGTTGCGGGCGGCTGAAACGTGGGGTGTGCGCCGTTGTGAGATCCACTTTCGACGCTTGTCGGATGCCTGGAAAGGTTATCGATCGAGCTACCTTGACTAGGATTTGTACATTTGGAATGAAGCTGTTTATGCTTTCAATCTATGCGACGCAAGGTCCTCGTGAGCGTCTTTGATGAGGAAGCTACATCATGTTAGCATTTGCAGCTTCGACCCAGGACTCATGACATACCTGTACCACCAAATTGTCGGTCCTACTGTACCCAAATGCCATAAGCTGTGGGCGTCGACCATTCGGCCCCAAGGCGCAAAATCGAACAGTTCTAAACTCATGGCTAGGATGATCCATGCCACAATGAGACCAGGCCATGCTGCCCAGGTCTTCTGTAGCTTCCGATATCTCTGGATGCTGAACCAACTCCAAAGCACGTTCTGCACAATCCCTGCAGCCACGTTCGCCGCCATGTTGTAGGTGTAGTCCCAAGACCATGCTGTGAGATAAGTCACATGGCACAGATAGAGAAAGATGCAGGTGGCCGTCCACACTCGAAGCACGCTCTGCTTGGTCTGGGTGTTTTGATCAAGTCGGAAGACTCGAATTGGAGTGTAATACAGGCCGTACATCACGCTGGCTCCAGCAGCAAAATAGTCCAGCTTCTCCGTGATGTTGAAGTCTCTGGTGTGGAAGATCATGCTGAAGGTCCAACTTGCAAGTCCAAAGTAGCCGAAACCGAGATAGTAAGGTCGAAGGGAGTAGCGACCTGGGACTTCAGCGCGAAGTCTTCCCATGCCCCAGCCATGAGCAAGGAAGTTAAAGAGCGAGAAGAGCACCGAAAACGGTTCCTGCATGCCCATGAGCCGGTGGAATGGCCATTTCCCGTGAAACTGAACAACAGGCTCCATCATCGGAGGGTCACGCGCTTCCCGCTCGTCGGTGATGACATGTTGACAGATGTGATCGCACTCTTGCGGGCACGTCCAGAGAAAGAGTCGCAGACTGAGAGCTGTAAGACGTCAGTACTATTCGGGCTAGCAACGCAATTGACTCCCTACGCAGATGACCATTCCCTCTTGCACAGTTCTCGCCCTTGCATACCTGGTTGCCATCAGCTTGGTTGCTCAGACTTTCTCCGATGACTGACCTCGACACACTCCTGGAACTCCGGCAGTCGGTCGCCAAGGGATGCCCAAGCGGGTTGAAACACAAAACACAGCACGATCAATAACGTGATGCAGCGAAGACTGCCGCTGATATGTGTGCTGACCATGTTCGACGTACGTGTGTCTCTGCCGCAAATTTGACAGTTGAACACAAGTACCTCAAGGCTCAGTATTGATGTTGAGCAAAACAAGTCGTCCAGGCCGTTATGGCTGAAATCGTGTAGCAAAGATCGTCTTACTGGGTGGAGAGTCTGAAGAGTGGCTCTTGGCAATGCGGTTATGTATAAAATGCAGAAACAGTAGCAAGAATTGGACGGACATCGGGTTTACCTGAGCCGTGAGCATCAGACGTATGTAAATAGCGACAGTACAAGAAAGGCATGGATACAGCATTGCTAAGTGCGCGAAACTTTGCATTTTACAGCTTGCTCTTTCCTACAGGAGAAGTACACTTCATCAAAGCTCGTCCATTGCTCAGGCAGACCTTCCCACCCTCAACTCTGCAGATGAATCGAATCTCCTCCCAACCATCTTTGTCCTTTTCTCCTGTCTTCCAGGCTTCTGTGATCAGCTTGTCGCCTGGTTTGACTGGACTAGCAAATCGAGCTTGGAACTCCTTGATGTTGGCTGGATCCGAGCCGCCGAGCTCTTTTAAGAGCGCGTGAGCTGCGCTGTTCCACGAGTACAGTCCGTGCATAATGGCCCCACCAAAGCCCATCTTCACACCAGGTTCGGGGGTTGCGTGCAGAGGATTGTAATCACCGTTGAGTCTGGGTCTTGTTAGCTCACCAAGCTGCCTTTCAGACTGCGCAGAACTCACCTATACAGCAGCGCGCTTTCGGGGTTCAATTGATTCACGTGTGTGACGTCGGGGCTCTTCTCTCTTCCTTGTGGTGGAGGGTATGACTGAGTGGCTGGTCCCTTGGGACCTCCCCACCCTCCTTGCCCGACGAAGAAGCCCTGCCCGACTGCTCTGCTATATACCTCGCCCGTGCTCTTATCGACGATTGTTTGTTCAGTTTCTACGACCGTTCCTGGCTTGCCCTTGTCATACACACCAATGACCTTGCTTCGGAGCTCGAACGTCTTTCCCTCAGAAGTCGGTGGTAGAGGCTTCAAGAACTCCATCTTGCGCTGTCCATCGACAACCCGTCGAGAGTCGAGCTTGGGAACGCCTGGTATGGGGTTGGATTCTTGCGCGGCATAGAAATCGATAACTTCTTGTGTGGTCTTCTTGAATGCTATCGTTTGCATTAGACGGGTCTCGGTATGTAGAGGGAGAGTGCGGTATGCTCACGGAGGATGATGGGATAGGTAGGAAACACTGCAAAGTCTGGGTTCAATTCCTAGACAGAGGTTAGTGTCAGTAGTGAAAGGGAACATGCACTGGCTGGCGTACGTATAGGAAATGCAGCTCATCTGCTGTGCATCCGATGCTAGCAGCAAACAGAAGGACGTCTCTCTTCAGCCACGAGACTTCTGCTGAAGGATACTGATAGCCAGCGCCAGGGTCAGGCATGCTTGCGGATTGACGGTTGCTTGGTCGGATTTGACGTTTATGACTCAGTAGCTGACAGAATACCAAGTCTACACCTTTGACTTGCGAGATAGAAAGTGCAACAAATCGTCAACTGTACTTAACGTAAAGCACTTGCGGGGACTTTTGTTGTCGGGACGGACAGAGCTGACGCGCAACAGCCGAGGCAATTTTACACTCGATCAGTTCGGGTCGCACCCTCATCACAGCGCTGAGAGCGGTAAGAAATGTGAAGCGAGAAATCGAAAATTCAGAAATACTCTCTTGATGTTGTCTGTCATTACGATCATCATTCGTCAAGACTCAGCGTCAACTCGTGGGGTATCTCAGTATATAAACGAGGCGCATGAATTTCTTTCATCTTTTCTTTCCAGATCAATCGACCGTTTCGTCGTCAATGCATCAACTTTTCCCATCTGCCCATCCCAAGATGCCACAAACGCCTAGAAATGCTCTTTCGAACTAGGTGCAACGTCTAGCACATTCTGTACTCACACGAGCCAGCCGCCTTGCGGGTAGAATCGGGGGTATCAAGCTCGTAATCGATCTTGATATCCAGGTCTCGTTTGTTCTTGGCGTTAGGCTTGTTCGAGAGAAAGCCTTGCAATACTTCGTTCTCCTCCACAGTAAGTACTTCACGTACATAAAAGACGGTTTGCTTCCAGTGAGTGTACTTGGCGTGAGGGCCAGTCGAGAAGCGAATGGGCTTGTGGCATCCCCCAAACTCTATATCGAACCAAGCAATGACAGCATGAATGAAGTCATTCCTCTGACATCTCAGGGAGAAGGGCTCAGAAAAGGCCAGGTCGGCAGTCTTGACCGTGTTCAGGTCGATGGTGAAGACTGGGCATGGGTCGGTGACCAGGGCTTTCAGCTCGACCGTGTCGACCAGCGGCTCCGTAAGGGCCACATCTTTCATGGGCGAATAGTCGAAGCCATAAACGTTGTCCCAGACTTTATGTGGTTAGCACGAATTTTTTTGCAATCAAAGACAACTTACAGCCAATCTTGTCCTCTTTGAACTCGCCGTCTTCGATACCAGCCATGTATATGGTTGCTTTGTCTGGGAAGATCTTGCCTTGAGGTCGTAGGTACTTGTCTCTTGCATATAGCACAGTATCCAACATGCTCTCATACAGCAGGAAATAGCCCATCCACTCGGAAATGATAATATCGACTTTACCGTCGGGCATAACGTGCTGTGGCATTTCCACCTCCTCCATCTTGCCTTGCAGCAGCGTGACTTTGCTGGTCAAGCCATTGCGTTCAACAATCTGTTTGGCCTTTTGGATTATGCTTGACATGTCCACACCGATGACATGCTTTGCTCCTGCTTTGGCTGCGAACATGGAAAGAATTCCTGTCCCGCACCCGACGTCGAGCACGACCTTGTCCTTGAAGATGTGCTTGTTCTGGTAGATGGCATCTCGGTACGACCTCGTTCGCACTTCGTCTTTGAGCATTTCCTCGTGGATGCCATGGTGGTCGTAACTAAACGCTTCAGAATGCGGCAATCAATAACGCGGGCCATCGTACCTGGTGAAGTAGCGGACTTCAGAGTGCTCCAGACCAGACATGCGCTCTTCCGTGGTCATCGCGGCCAATTCAGCCACGCTGGGTGTTGTTCCGTTGGCCATCTTGGTTCCTGTTGTTGGTTGTGTTAGACAGAAAACTTGCAGACACGACGGGGGTCCTTGCTAGCGACAATTAGATGGTAGGCTAGCCTCGCGCCTCGCGCCTCCAAAAAAATACCCTGAAGGTTTCGCGATCGTAGGCGCTTGTCGTTCTGATCACCACAAACGCCGCGCTAGAGCTGCACTCATGCACTAGGGTGGATTGAGACTACCTGAGTTCTCGACAGAGCGACCATGATCTCTAGCCGGAGAAGTATTCGACGAATGATCGCCCTTATAAACGTCTACAACCGTAAGGACGACAGAACATCACTCGAACTGACCTGCCTGAATAATTTGAATCAAGCAAGGCCAAACCGTGTGTATGCCATGACAGCTATCGAGGCAGTCAGAATGATCGCTCCAGGACCTTGAATTCTATCGAGCACCGACCACGATACCCTGGCGCATATGTACTCATCACTATGAATCAATCGCCTTGTAACTCTCATTGTTCCGTCTCCACGAGCAAGTGTATATCAGTCCCCGGAAGCTTCTCAGATGACCTCTTATCACTTGCTTGAGCGGGAGTGCGTAGAGAATGCTTGGTTGGTATGGCCGACAGTGCACATTAGATTGGCCTTCCACCCACTTTCCTCGAGACTGACGTTTCAGGTTTCTCGGACTGCCAACTTTTTCGATCTCTTCCCAGGCCCATCCAGTTCATATGCTTCATCTTTGACTGTTACTGCTGTTGTGTCCACCAACTTGACCTAGATTGCTTCTCTTGAAACTACAAGCAAGCAAAACTCAACAACCAAACCAACACCCAAACCAACATCCGTCTTCCTGTATTTAAAGACGCCACTTGCCCAAGTGGTGCACTAATTCTTTAATCTTCTATTTGTCAGCCTCACTTCGTAGCACCTCTTCGGCTCCGTCTACCATCGTTGCCCTTATCCTTGTGTTTGTCACTTCTCTTTGAGTCCTTCCTCTGGCTATCATCCTCCTCGTTTTCAACATCATCATTCTCCTCGACAATTCTTCTTTTCGAACGACGAATGAAGATAGATGCAAGGCCTCCCCTTGGTCGTGTGGATGGAGCTTCTGCCGTGCCTGCACTTGAATTTACGGCAGCAGCAATTTCAGCTAGGTTCCTCTGACCTTGGGAACGTGGGAGGGTAACTGTTGACCTATTCTCAGGCTCTTCTTGAATGTGGCTAGGGATGATGCTGGTTGATCTGCTTGCTGACCGTGATCGCTCTCGCTGTGGATAGATACTTGGGGATGCCAACAGGCCTTCGACTGATGTACTGCCCGGTTCAGACAAGTCTTGTGCTGGATGTTGGCCCGTGGCAGGTAGGTGCTGTGCCGAGCGAGTGGCAAGCGGCCGAGCTGGATACCGACTAGTTGTCTGTCGTGAGCCGAACGGATCTGGTGGTGGCTTTCCAATCACGATATCTTTGTTGATGTCCATGATGTCAGCGGGGTCCTTGGGATCTGGCAATGAGGTCTTAGATCGTTTGGCTTCAGGAAATTGGCCCTGAGGAAGAGTTCTCTTTGTGAACTTGCTCGACTGCAGCTTCTGGTCACCTCGCACCGTCGGTGCTTTGGAGACGACCTTTGACGGGGAGACTGGTGATGACTGTAGCTTATCTGTGTTTTCGTCTAGGCTTGATATTGGCTCTGGAGTCTTGGTTTGCTTCGCTTGCCGGAGATCTTCTCTAGCCAACTCCCGCTCTTTCGTCAAGCCTGGTAAGCAGCATCCTTCATTTCGGTGATCAGTCCACTAGCACCACGTGGGTCTTCTGGCCGGCGTTGAGGTGTGCCTTGTTTTCGACGCTTCCGATCATTCTCAGGTGTTGTGGGACCGGACGGGTCATGTCTGCGACCTAGTGCAACATCCATTACCTTGTCGAAACCCTGAATGGCACGTCTTAGCAGACGCTGGGGAGTCCTCTGTGGTTCCTCTGGTTGTTTGTCATCGCTTGGCACGGTTTGAACTGTACCTCGTCCCAGGAACCAGTCGTTGAGATCCTCTAACAGGCGCTCGACTTCTGGTCTGGAAAGTGTAGCAAGCCAGCTCTTGACCTGTTTCAGGGTTCTGAGTGTGCTAAAGCTGTCTCTGTCTGCAGCTTGCAGCTCCGGATGTAATCCAAGATTAGCCTGCTGTTCGTCTTTGGCCAGGAGCTGCTCTCTCAGTTCAGCGTTTTCTTTGCGTAATAGGGTCAGTTCTTTTGGTCGATCCGTCTCAGTTGCCGGAACCTGAGTAATGATTTCACTTTCTGTAGGTAATGCCAGGCTGGGAGCGAGTTGTCCGGCTGCAGTCTTCCCGACAACTTGGTAACAGACCATGCTCTCGACAAAGTCTTCAGGCCAATCGCTGAATGGGTCTTTGAAGATGGGCCTTGGGTCAAGATCATTGAACCACACCCAGTCGTTGTCGATTTTGATGAACGAAGCATAGTGGTCTTCAATGTGACTGTAAACAACTATGGCGACGGCGTTGTACCTCGCATTGAGATTGTCGCCAAAGAGCCTCTCATGTCCTTTTGTTGTCTTGGGTCCTTCGTTTGACCAGTCGGACATGTTGATCTGCGCATAACCCCCAAGTCGCTGCATATGCGGGTGCTCTGCTAACGCAACTTGGATCGATGCTTCTTCCCAGTCATAGATTTCGCCTAGTGACGCCACCTTGGATGCTCGATTGACCTCGACCATGAAAACAAGTGGAGCACTGGTGACCCGACGCACCACGTGTGCGTACTGGCCAGCTGACTCACCATCCACTTGATGCTTTTTGTTAATGCAGTCTTGAGCGCGGTCGGTTGCCTGATCTTGAGCAGCACTACAGGTGAATTGAGTTGAGAAGTTAGCATTGATCAGAGTCTCGGAGCGATATAAAACCGTCCTTCTCATTAGTTGCTCTAGAAATCGACAGCATCATAGAATTGAGATAGCCAATATCTCGCAGAACGAGCTCGCAACTGTCGTCGTTACATTCGGATAGATCCACATACTGAATCGTTGTCAGTGACGCAAGGGGTGAGCGGTGCCCAGAGTCAAGGTGTGCCTCCGTGTGTTTGTGAACATGTACCGCTAGCGCCTCTACCGGCTGGCCGTTAGTTGCAGCATCTGTATATGCATTGTTAATTTCTTCCTCCGGGCTCCAACGATGCCGCCGATAAGCTGTCCCATTCTTTCGGGTCAGCCAGATGTCATCTTTGTCGACCGCCTTCGACCGATCGATGATAACGATGACCGTATCCACCAACCAGAACCACAGAAACGCTGCCTCCTCCACCCGATTTTGGAAGGTAGTATTTAGGGCTTGAAAGGCTGCAAGGGGTTCTCTGCACTCTTCGGTTGCAAGTCTTCCGTTCCCAAACTGTAGTCTACTACACAGCGTGTCCAGCGTCCGGTATACGATCATGTGTTTGACACCATCTGGATCTTCAGCCTCCTCAAGAATGAGCGGCGACCTTCCGGTAGGGGCTTTGATATCGGATCCATGGGTCATAATGGACCGAAGACTGTCGATATTCGAGAACAGCTGCACGATACATGATGCATAACATGATGCACCAAGATTGCGCATATTACATCGGCCCAGGTATGGTACTGCATCGGGTGCCTTACTCGTATCTCGTAGAGATTGCTCAATAGCAAATTGGAACAGCGCGTCATCGTCTTCTGTGGCGGCGTCAACAGCGTGGCCATCATCTGCATCTTGCGGCCCCAGCTTGTCGAGGACAGGAGACTCAGGAGCCAAGGTGTCTCCAACAGCTTCAGAGGCTGACGTGCTGGCATGCTTGCGAGCGTGTTGAACAACGACATCTCTCAACAAAGCAGCAGTCCGGGCATCGAAACGAGGAGTGGACTCAGTGTCGGTGATGAGGCTGCCGGCCGATGGCTTATTAGCAAATGGATCAGGCACTTGGTCTAGCGTGAGTTCCACGGCCTGTGTCGATAGTAGCAAAGGATCTGTGATCATCTGATTTGCTAGACGGATCAAAGCAAGCTGCGGCAAGATCTCATCCTGGAGGGACTCGACTGGATACTTGAAATGAGAAGATTGCAGAACTGCGATTCCCAGACCATAAGACAGTCTTTAGTATCGAATAAAACAGGTGCAGAGCTGCTCATATCGAATTCCTGTAGTACTGTGCTTTCGGCTTCACCTGGGATACGATGGCCAAGAGATGCGCATCGTAGGTCGTTGATTTATGGAACAAGCATCATGCCTGCCTCGTCTCTCCCACAAGCCCAGAGGGGCACGCCAGCGTCATAGTCAGCTTTGATCATACGTAGCCAGAGGTTTGCAATGACCAGAAAAAGCTCCTCAACAGAGTGCTGAATTGGAGGTTTTGTCCGAGCATGAGGAGCTTGACAATGAGCAATGTTTCGGAGCTTTCTGACAGATAGGATCTCGAACAAGTCCCACTGGGTAAAATCTCGGACAACGCTGTATTTCACCGAGAACGGGAAGAATACTTCATCGCCTGTAGAAGACAGTCGGATGAACAGAGGTCGAAAGCGTTGTACGTTGTGCGCCCCAAAGACCACCACTGCCACCTTGTCCAGCTGGTCATAGAGCCAAGGTTGGTCGGGGTGCTTCCATTTCAGTCTTTGGTGGGCTGGGACTCGCTGACGTGTAGAGAGGAAGCGATAGATCTTGTCAGGCGGATCTTCGGCCTTCAACAGAATAGGCGTTGTAAAGCTTCGTATAATCTGATCGATATTGCTTGGAAACATCTTTCCAATTCTCTTGTTCTGCTGAACGTGACCAAGGTCTCTGTAGGCATAGTGGTTCACCAACTACAAAGAGTGTAACCGCGCTCTCCCACAGCTTTTGATCATTGCTCTGCACAGCCAACTGGAAAAGCAACACGCCATGAAGTAGGATAGGGGGATAATGCCGCATTTCTCTGTTCATAGAATCTTATCGCCATCAATCCGACAATGTACAACACCCAGAGACATCATCTTCGGTTGCAGTTTGCTGCGATGCAGAGGGCACTTCAAGAAGGCATCGAGTTTTGTCTCGACACATGCTTCGAACTCCGGCTCGAACTAGATCTAGCGCTCTATATCCGGCCCAGTGTATGCTTGATGATCTGTGGTCTCAGTCACCCACAAACATTGCCAGAGAAAGTCGAGATAGTCAAAAAGACTGTACGACTTGCCGAAGAATTGAAGATGAGCATGACTCTGAGTACATCAACTTTGTCGTCATATCTTATCCGGTTGTGACTTGCCTCTGAGGTGACCATGGAAGTCGATATTGATTCCAGCTACATTCACTATTTCTGTGGCAAAGCTGACGCCTATACACTAATCAGGTCGAACGCAACAGTCACAACGAGTCCTACTGGGCTGACGAGTACGACAGGCTATTGCGTACGGCAGAGGAGTCCTTCAGACAGCGGAGAGCGAGGAGCAGGAACACGAAAACTTGTATAAGTTGCGAGAAGAGCCATTAGCGAGTGACGAGGAAGAAACCGAAGTTCTTGCCCGAGACGACCATATTGTCGTCGGTGGATGGACGGTCGAGGGTTCCATCACAAACCACCCTGCTGCCATGGCTAAGACCGACGTGGCAGCGAGCACCACTGACAGCGATACGGAGTCGTTCGCGACATTCATCGAAGATCTAGATCCTGAGACGCCATGTCTGACGCCTCCACCTTCGTCACTGCCAATACCTGCGCAGCGATAGGCGAGCTCGTGCTGAGTGAAGTGATTCTAATGTGGGATCAGGTGATATAATCCAGATGCGAGTATGCTAATAGTGTAGCGCAGAAGTTTCAGGGCTCAAGGTAGGTAGCAAGCTGAACACACGGGTCCAAACGAAGATTGACACTAATTTGAGAAAGGTGAAGATGTTACCGGCAACACCGTGGAGTAGTAGCATTCAAGGCTTTTGAATGGAGACGCGTGTGCGCGTTTTGGAGGATCACGTGCTTCTACGAATAGGGCTCGTCTCTCAAACACTTAGGTATCAGGCCTGCACAAGCGCAAACAACCTGCTGCAATCAAGGCCACTAGTCCATCAAACTGTTCTTGAGCAATTTCCACTACAAGAAGCACATATCGCAGTCTATTCATCCGGCCAGACGATGGCGAGCAAGCTGACCTATTATACCTTGGACTTGATCTCAGTTGCGTGAATGTACATAAATTTCAAAATCATCCTGAGCAAGGTTCGCCGCATCGGCCCAAGTATAAGGTGTCGCGCAATGTAAACGTCCCAATCAAGCATGCTCAAATGACGACCATCATTCTCGTAAATATACAGCACATTCATGACAGGCCGGAACTCAGGATCCCAATGCCAAAATGAGAAGCCGATATGTTGTACTCTTTCAGAATATTCAGCATGAATGACGAGCCTGTACGGTACCAAAGCATGGAGCCAGGACAGAGTCACATGAGTCCTTGCTGAGCTCAGGTATGGCATTGCGTTGATCTGCTCACAGACCGCCCTTGCTACCTTTGCGGCTGTGGTGGGGGCTATAGTAAGTCAGTGTTGGCCGGAGGCCCAGCGCTGTACATAGCACTTTTCGAGCAGGACGAGCTCAGACTTGTGTTAGCTGTCAGACAGTGGGTTGCAGATTAGCTGTATGAAGGTTTCAAAGGTGAAGCAGTGTTCACTCAGGGGAAGTGCCGTGCACTACGTATGTTGCAGCCCCCCCGAAGCTGGTGTGGGAAAGTTATACTACGTACCAGCCAATTCATACCTGCTATCCCGAATGTGTTCGGTGCACATACTGCCGGATCGTGCCTTACAACCATGGAATAGACACCTTTGGCCACTTCTTGACCCGACCTAGATGTTGCGTCTGGTATGCCGACTGCGCATACGAGGGCAGCAGTTGAGCGCTGGCTGTACTTTGCAGCGTCATGACAAGAATACATGTATGCGTTCATTTGATGGCGTATCGCGGTGGTTCGTCACGGTTCTGACGAAGTGAGTGTCCTAGCCCCTTTCGTACAGATAGAAAGTTGCGCATTGAACATTATTCTCCTCGCGCATCCGGTAAGATGACAGCTATAGTACTATGCAGGACTCTGCGCGGTTCTCCAAGATCTATCTGCTCTACTCAGATGACATGGCCATGACCGAATGCGCAACCTTCCGAGTAGCCACAGATGAACGTTCCGAAATCCTGCCCGGAACAGCCTGTGATCGCTTCAGCACACCCTGAGCCAAGCACTCGTTAGTAATTGCACCACAAGATCCTTGCTTGAGCTAGCCTTTTGTGTGTAAGCTCTAAAAGTCGGATTTCTGGCGCTTCCGGACCTGAGCATCCCAACCCCACAGAGAGAAAATCTGTTCTTGAGTTTCGGCCCTGTCTGCTTTACGTTTTGGCAGCTTTATTAACTAAGGGTTAGTGTTTTCGACGTCAATCCAGCACACACGCTGGGGATGTAGCTCAGTGGTAGAGCGGTATGTCGAACCCAAACTCTCCTCCGATCCAACATACTGATTTCCCTCAGTCCGCTTTGCATCAATGTCGCTGCTGGCGACGACGAGCTTGCGGAAGGCCCAGGTTTCGATCACCTGCATCTCCATTTTTGCATACTCATCGTCTTGAAGGAGTGTTGTATGTTGTGGTTGAGGTCCGGAAGTGTTGAGGACATCCGGAACAATTTTGGGCGTGCGCCGAGCAAAAGCCGCCTAGAGACTAGGATTTTTCCCCTTAACTAGAGCCGGTGCTCGTATGCATGATCCAGCGCTGCCAGCAGCAGCATAATCGAGCAAAGGTACGTGAACTCGATTTTTGCTCTCTCGAACACATATTCATCCATGGCGGACAGGGGTTATGCCGCTAGTACCACTTCAGGAATAGTGTCTCCGCTAGCTTGCGGCACGTGATGCTAATCCACACGTCCATGACCAATGATTGGGCCGTAGTCATGGTCATTGGTCAGTTCTGCCGACGATACCTGACCCCACTGGCAACGTGAAATGAAGAAGACAAGCTTTCGCTCGCCGCAACCTAGCACCAATTCTCAACTCATGACTAGGGATGTGTTTGTGACTTAGCAGAAATTGTATTAGCCGTACAATAGTACTGATTCATTTGTATTCACAGTCTTACTTGCGCCTTGAAAGTTCACGGGCCATGAGCGCTCCACAGAGGCACATTCTTTACATATAAATTACCACATGTCGCGCCTCCGTTGGCGAACTCCCAGCGTGCCATACAGCTTGTCATCTTCATTCACCTGCGCTCAATACTCGCATCCGTGTGCCGCAATACTTTATTCCGGCTGCACTGAACCTGGCCTGGAGGAGGTTGGAGGAGTAGGAAGGCCAGTACCAAGAGCAGACTTTGGGTGATGTGGTAGACTTGGTAAGTCCCCGACTTCGTCATCTCCTTCGGAGCTCATTTCTTCTAGATCCTTTGTCTTCACGTCGGTTGCCACGAGTCTCGAGCTGAAGACATTTTCGATTTTTGGCAATCGATCTGGTATAAGTTCCTCTCCACCCAGGGCGGTCACGTCTCCATCGGCCGTACCCCCAGATTGTTTGTTCTTGCCGACGAGCGACAGATCGTGTACCTTGATTTCCAGCCCTTGATCACCGGTCCTATCCTCAGATGTTCTCGACGGCAGTATGGACGCTTCCTTTTCAGCCGCCAATAGCTTTTGCTCGGCTTCGCGAACTAATTCCATATAGGTCTGCGACCAGAAGGCATCGTTCTCTTGGTGTATGTCGTCCTGTACATAAGCAGTGTCAGCAGCAAGCACAGCCTATGAATCTCTCGAGACACCACGAAAGATATGACGCGTGAAACAACATGGCTGGAAGCATTTAAATATGCGTGCACATACCTGGAGCTCCTTTGCTATTCGAAGTCCTTCTTGTGCGAACTTTGTCTTGTCAGGGTGTTGCTCGATGTTGGTAAGGTCGAAAAGTGCCAGATTGACGAGGGCTCGAGCGTAGAGACTGATATCTGGCTTCAGACGTAGCTCAAACAAGAGATCCAGGCAGGCTTCGAGGCGGCCATGCAGAGCATATTTGAGTGCGATCTCCAGCTGCTCGAGATAATACGCTTGCAAATTGTCGATCATGATGCAAATTTGAGGCTACCGTCCTATTCAACCGTCAGAATGATGTTGCGGCAGTCCGACAGTGCATGTGCGAGGGACCAGAGCGAAAATGAATCCAACGATGCCCAAAATTGTTGCTTCAACGTTCGAAGCGTAAGTTTCTCAATGGAAGGAGCAGCATCAGCCTGGAGAATGCCGCCTTTACCACAGCGCAAGCAAGACGGCTGCCAGCTGAGCACAGTTTCAAAGGTCCCCTTCTGCTGGAGCGGTGAAGGCCTCACGACTGTTTCCCTGGGATCAAGATCGCTACAAGCTGGCACCCTATTCACGAGCAACGTACCTCTTGAAGAACCTTGCAGATGAAGGACAGGTCCAAAGGGAGACTTCTCGAACGAAGGTGGCTATGACCTGAACGTACCATTTAAAGATTTCCTTCTAGAAATTGGACTGAACTGAAATTACGAAGTGGTTTGTGGCATCTTTGCACTTTCACAATCTCACCGCCGGCACTGTGCATTCACTCTCTTTGTTTACTGCATCGCACTTCATGTAAGTTACCTACATCAAAAAGTCTACCAAGACTTTCCACTACACAGTAATTTCCCACAATCTCCCTCAATCCAAAATCCACAGCTTGATACCAACCCTGGCCGACTGCTCACATTGTACCCAACACGATTGATCCAGCTTAGCGAAGCTATGGACGAGCCTCCAGGACTCTCGGTCCAACAAGCCCCTACCTCCTATCGCTGCGAAGAATGCGACAAGACCTTTGATAGTAAGGCGAAGCTCGACAATCACAACTCAGACAATCACAGCACCAAGAGTGTTATATGGTAAGCTTACTATCCCCTAGTCTGAGAACGTTCCTGCTGACAACCACAGTCCAAGATGCGGGTTACAGCTGGCCACTGAGCGGGCTCTGAAAAGACATCACACTCAAGACCATGCAGCACAGCCGTTCAAGTGCGATGCCCACCCGTGTGGCAAAGCGTTCGCCGATTTGCAGTACCTCAACAAGCATAAGAAGATGCACGCAGAGAAACCTCACATGTGCGAGGAGCCATACTGCCTGAAGATGTCCAAGACGGCAGATGAGCTATCCAAGCACAAAAAGACGCACAAGGCCACAAAGTTCCAGTGTAGTACATGCAAACAATATCTCAGTTCTGCAAAAACACTTCAGACTCATATCAGCAAAGCCCACGGAACTTCCAGTTTCAAGTGCTTGACATGCAAAGACGAGCACGACAACGAACAGGATCTGGAGATCCATGTGCGGTCTATGCATATTGAACCTCTCGAAGCTGCCAAAGGATCAGATGTGAATGACGATGAAGCATCGAAGAAGCTCAGTTTTCTCCAATTGGCCTTTGGCAAGAAGGTACATCAAGACGTCCTCACCAAGGTCGACAAGATTCGCGATATTCTGAAGCTGCGCCTTGACCAACACCAACCCGATTCCTTGACACCAGCGCAAGTTTTGGTCAACGGTGCGAACTTTAAGAAGTTTCAGGACACGCTCTATGCTGATCCTTTGTGGTCATTGAACAAGCTTGGTGGTGAGCAGGCTGACAACTTGCAGCTGTTTATGGCTCGCAAACCCTTCAGAACCATTTACATGTTCTATCATCTGGATAACACGACTGGGAACGCGCATACCATCACTGCATCCACTCGTCCCTCACTGGAAGACAGACAGAACGCAGACGAATGTGATCTGGAAGTCTCAGACCATTGGCTCAATGAGAAGATGGCGAGGTCAATGGCGAAGCAGCTTGGCGGAGTTCTTCAACGTGTTCCAGTCATGCTTCGAGAGATTAACTTGTCTTTGAAGCTGTGGACGCTTGCTGCTGCAAGACGACTATGTGTTTCTAAAGACAAGAGCTTCAAGGTGAGATTGCCGGTGCCCGCGTACGTCGATCGATGGGATGACGCTGCTGAAAGCACACGGGCAACTCAAGGTCAACATGCTTATGCCGTTAGCATTAATGGCTATGATCCATCAATTCGCAGTGGATGGACGAAGAAAATTCATGTCAAAGTCGGTCGGATTGATCAAGATACCAAGATATCATTGCCTGATCCTACCAAATGCGAGTGGATCGGGGACTACAGCGAGCCGCCTCCTGGGCCCGATCGACATATGGCTACCAAGAACTTCAAGCAGGCGTTCAAAGCGGGTCAGTTCATCGCATTCAAGTACAATGGTGCTATTGGAGCGAAGGATGCCATCTCTAGCTCTGTTTTGGGGGATCTCAACAAGTTTTGGTCCGAAGGCAAGCAGCAGACCCGAGGCCATCTGACCATGCATCAACAGAAGCAGCAGACGGATCAGAGTTCACCGAAGCCGTGGAACGGCGAGAAATTCTACTCGATAACTCAAAGCACCAATTTTGCATTAATCTCGCCGACAAAATGGATGATTGATAGCATGAAGACACGTCGACAGGACATCTTCGTGTCTGGTGCTGACAAGGATCAGAAATTCCTTATCATCAGCGCAATCCTTGAAGCGTTACAGGCTGGACACGCGTCAATAGTTGCATGGGGCGTTGGCTGTTACTATGCTGATGTTCAGGACCGTGTTCTCGTGGACGAGACCACATTCGTTCGCAGCTGTGAGGATTCAGATCCGGAGCATGCTGACGAGTTACATGTTTGTCCCGAATGTATGAACCTTGTCAAACACAAAGACCTCGTTCTTGAGGAAACGTTCCGTCCACACAAGGTCTGTTCGAATTGTAAGGATGAATTCGAACTGGACAACAAGAACTACCAGAAACAGGGTGGCATCATCGCGTATCATCTTGCAACGAAGTTGAAGGAGGAAGACAAGGTCGCCGGCATAAAACGATCACCAGCACAATTCAACCAGCTCCTCGACCGTGCCTGCAAGTCAATTAGAGACCTCCAGATCGATGAGCACAAATGGGACGATGTGTATGGCTACCAAACCCTCAGAACGAACGGCCCAAAGAAGCAAACATGGAACAATCTTTACTTGAGTTCGTTGATGCCGAGTGTGGAAGCACCCTTTCCCATTGTTGTTGGCGAAGACGGACTAACACATTACCACACCTTGGGCAATCTCGCGGTCACGTCTCATGCGCTCAACCTCGGCAAGAGGATGTATCCACCCGTTGTGCTTCATGGTGTCTTACTCTTTCAAGACGCTGCAAAGCAAGGTGAGCAAGGCCAACAGACATACGAAAGCGCGATTGGTCTGTTCCGAACATCCCTAATAAACCACTATGAGTATGGAGAGTTTGGACAAGCAAAGCAAAGCGCACGTGTCGGGAAAGAACCACCAGGGAATATTGCAGCCATTGTAGCAAGTTTCACTCAGCCAGAACTTTTGCAGCCTCGAAAAACCGCGGACATTGATGTCTGGCGACTGTATTATCACCGTCAGATTGATTCTAGCGACAAGCGAGCCGCATGGCTGCCTAACGACCATGAGTCGATCATGTTTCAGCTCGACTGTGCAGCAACAGAGGTCTTCGGTCCCGATGCTAGGAAGTATCGATATACTTTCATGCGACGGAATTCTGCTGGCCGAGAAGTTTTCTTCCCGTTTTCCCGATACAGTGTCGCGCCTGACTTCTCGTGGTTCGACCTTTTCGAGCTATTGGGAGTCCGCGCGGTTCGAAATGTGACAATGTGTCAGCTGCCTCATTCACGGAGGGCACCAGTGGCGCAATACTCGGTGGAGGAACTACTGCTAGTTATTGCTTATCTGTGGATGTATATGGTCAAGCATGACATCGATTCCAACCAGCCGTCCTACGATTATGGCCGCGATACTATGGGGCTTATTCCGCAACCAGCTATCAATTCACCTCTTTGCGCTTCTTTGGGTCACCGCTGGCACGGGAGAGAGCAAGATCTGGGCTTGGACGGGTTCGATCTTACGGTGAAGACCAAAGTCAAATTCGATCGCGACAGATGCGGTTTTCTCTGGGAGACACAATTTTGCAACTTCATGAAGTTCAAGTTCAGTGAGGATACTGTCGAGACTGAAGTGATCCCGCAACTCAAGAAAATCCGCGTGGCCAACCAGATCAAGGGCTTCACTTTCCTTCCCAAGGAGAAGGTCACACTCAAGCTTACAGGCGATCTTGCTGACCCTTTTCCCCCTGGCACCGCGGTCACCCGACAAGCTAGGTATACTAGGCGAGCTATTTCACAACACGATGCTATGAAGATTCAGAAGGAGATAGAGCAACAACAGCAAGTGCCGACATTCGACTCCGCTGCTGAGGCTGCCCAAGCTGCTGTTTCCGAAGCTGACTCTCAACCTACGGCTTTCCCTGGTACCATGCATGAGGGTATGCAGACGCTATCTACTCCTGAAGGACAAGAAGGAGCTCCGTCCTTTGGTGCACAAGTCGGTGATGATTTCATCGACACTCAAACCCTAGAGAACTTTTTCGCTGATGTTGGAGACACAGGCTCAATCAGTCTATCACCATTGTCAGTCCAAGGCCGACGAAACATGCGGAATATGGGATCAACGTGCTACATGTCATCAGTGCTCCAGGTTGTAGCAAATGTCAGTGATGTTAAGAGTCTTGGACTCCGAAGCGGTAGTACTGAGCTTTAGACTGGTCGAAAACCTGGCGAGCTAGCCCGGTTGCACGATCCCGAAGGCGTTCTGCATTCGCAGCTATTTCAAGAATTGCTGCGTCTCACAGACGAGCTCGTTCAATCCGGGCCACAACTCAGTCGGGATGCGACCCATCGGTTTTTGGCCGCTTGCTCTGCTCTGGAGCCTCGATGGAAGAATGAAATGGACGATTCTTCAGACTTCTTCTCTTGGCTGATGCAATCAATCGATCTTTCAGGTGACCGATCTGTACCTGTCACAAGACCTGATGTATGGGAGATGGTGCGAGGATTTCCAAGGAGCAGACCAGCATACCGACCAGAGGAAGAGGCAAATTTCGCTCACCTGGAAGCGCTTTCGCGTGGTGAGTCGCCCCAGACACTGCAGCAACACTGTGTCGAACATTGGCAAGCACATCTCATGTCTGGACATCGATCGCAAGCTACGCAGGTCTGTGGCATACAGCTCGTGGACATATACGAGTGTAGTTGTGATACCTGCCCAACTACACGACGAGACATCACCTATGCACATCATGTCGTACTGGAGATACCTCAGGATACGATTCCAGATCGGGCCATTCCGATGAAAACTCTTGTCGACTCGTCTTTGGAGACATGGTTCTCAGTGCCCGGCTCTACCGTAGCAGTATCTTCGGACAAGCAGCTTTCGGGTGACGTTGCAGTCAGTTGTCCCAATGACAAGATCCACTACGGCTCGTCAGGCGCACCAACAGGGAGACTTGAGCGTAAAGTCACCAGAGTCGCACGAGCGCCCCCGTTGTTCGCAGTCGAGATCAATCGCTTCCGACGACCCAGACCAGGTACCGTTGGCGGCAATTTCTTCAGTAATCGCATTACAAATTATGCAACGCTACGAATGCAGGACTGGTCCAACGATGGCCCGTCTGTGCGCGACAAACCAGAGCTTGGTGCAAGTTATCCTGGACATGAGCCTCTTGAAGGTAACAATGTTGACAGTCAGTATGAGCTCGTGGGCATTATCGCTTACAGTCCTGTGATCAAACACTACACATCTTTCGTCCGCATAGACGGCCGTTGGGTGTATTTTGACGATCTACAGAGTGCTCCTGTCGAACAAGACCCGTTCGCTTCATGGCCGAAGAACTTCTACGAATCTATGTTGTTCTACAAGGTGGTCGGTCAGGATGAGGAGTTCGATGCCGAGGACGACGTCGTAATGACCACAGAGGGAGACGCTCGAGCACAGCCTCAATCTCTTGAAAGTGTTACAGCGCAGCACCCACCTCAACACGGTTCACTTGCACCAGAAGATGAAGACGCAACGTTGTCTGTAACTCTCAACCACGTCAAAGCCGTGCTACAGTCTGTTTCACCTTCCAAGGCACTGAAATGGGACAACGACTACTCTAAGTGGTTCAAGTCTTACATCACTAGTTCTGGCGTTGAGACTGGCACAGGGCGCGCGTCAGAAGAGCAGGAGAAGACACCCAAGAGAGGGGTCGTCAGAAGAGGCTCTCAGGCCTGGCATAAGGTAAAAGACTTCGCCGCAGGTCGTCAGAAGGAGGCTTCCGAGCCAGGAACGCCATCGAAGACAGCCAAACCACAAGAGCTCGGCACACCCACGTCCAGCCGAGAACAAGAGTCTCGAGGCGGTGAAGGGGTAATCAGACAAGTGGCTCGTCGTCTGAGTGGCAACTTGCTTGGTGGAAAGGCTGCTAAGCCTGGCCTCAGAGACCGAACTAAGACACCCGATCCTGAGTCCCCCTCCAGGAAAGCAGGCCCCGCACAGGCTGCGGAACCAAGCAAAGCTCAACTCGGTTCCCCCGCCAAATCTTCCGTCGTAAGCACGTCGGATCCCCCACGACCAAAAGTCCCGCGACCGTCTGAGACCGTGCAGTCAAGGAAACACTCGAAGAGACCTCTGCCCGGCCAGCAGCCCCCTCTCCCATCGCCCCCTCGAAAGCGATCACGAACAGATGTGAGCACTGCTGACCCAATCGGTCCAGAAGAGTTTGGCGACGACGATATCAAAGATGAAGACTTGCCACCAGATCTGTTCACGTCTGCGCCTGCACCTTCGTCCGATGCTAGCCCGTACCTGCCTGAAAGCTCGGCTCTCGGCGCTGGCTCTTCCAGGAGGACCTTGACTCGTTCCGAAGCGCATCACGATCTTGCTTCGGCTGCGAAGACCCGACCCAAAATTGGCTTTGCTGGATTGCGTGGCAGATTCTCGCGTCACCAGAAGAGACGTATCATCAGCGATGACGAGGAGGAGGAAGAGGATACACAGAGCAAGAAATCCAAGACCGAGGAGAAGAATCTGGGCAAGAGTCAAGGTACGGATGATAAGAAGAAGAAGAAATGAGGATCATGTTGCGCGTATCAGATGGGCACCGGAGGTTCCGGTGAGGTGCAGCAAAGGCATGTTGAAGGTCAAGACACGAGATGTAGAACATGGAGATGAGACGTACCGAAGAAAGTTTGAAGGTAAGGATGAGATTGTGTCAACGTGCTTGGAACAGGTTACGGAGCTTGTGATGGGGTTCCTGTTCGGAAAACGGAGTTTGGTTTGGGATAACGAAGACTATGATTGATGAGTGTTATGAGGCGCAGTTACAAATACAAGCAAAAGTGGTTACGAGCATGGGAAAAGCGAGATAGATCCCAGCGAGCATGATAAGCATCCTAGCATCTGGTATAACCCACCAAGTATCCGGATCATGATTACAGTGGCGAGTACTTCTCTCTTGTATTCTTCAGAAACGCGATCGCCTCAACGACCGTATCAAAACCAGGTAGGCATTATACCAGCCAACTATAAGCCACTCAAAATCAGCGTAATCCTCAAGAATCCTCGAGGCGAGAAGTGAACCTGAAGACCAATTCGCCGACCAGTTTGCCGTAAGATACCAAAAACGAAGGCACGGCGCTGGCAAGACTGCTCAAGGGTTCCTCTGATTGTAGCCGCGGGCTGGAAGGACAATGGGTGATTTTGATAGATATACGATTGAACACGAACCCCACCAGACACCGCTAGCTACTGGACTACTTTACGAAGCCACACACTTTCCCGCGCGCTAGCCCAACGTCAACGACCAGTTCTTCCTCCACACCTTCCCGCCCAGCACCTGTTGCAGGCCCGAGATCACCAGACGCTGCCTCTCCGCACAGTACTCAACACAAGCCGTGACATCCTTCTTGTCGACCCTCACCTGCTCGCTTGCTGGAGGGGCTGCAACACCAAGCACAGTCACATTCGCTAGCGGCAGATCCAGATCTGTAAACTCTCCGTCCACGAAGACGTCGACTTTCAACCTCGTAGTATTCTCAGCCCTCGCGACTTGAGCGCCCATGATGACGACCTTTGTGGCTTCAGGCTCGATGCTGACCCCGTCGTCGAGGTACACTGTGCCGTTAGCACGTCCATCCTGATCCATAGCCACAATGAGACTCCAATCCGTCTTTCTTGCCTCGGTTGTGGTCATTCTCATCTCCTGGGTGGCAAGAATGTTGCCACCTCGGATGTAGACCGGAATGTGCCCTAGCGGTGCATCAATCGTGGTGTTCTTGTTCGGCGCGTTCACAGCACTCTGGTTGTACCAGTCATAGTACACATCTGTGCCCTCAACCAGACCAGGAAATACTCCATCAACAGTGGTATGACCTTGCGTCAAAACAGGGGTCACCAGGATGGCTGATCCGAGGAAGAATTGTCGATCTGCATCTGCAAGCGAGGGGTCGTTCGGAAACTCCCAAGCCAATGCCCTCATCACCGTCTCTCCGTATGCATGAGCATGATAGAACAGCGTGTACATGTAAGGTAGTAGCTGGAATCGTATGTTCATCGCAGTCTTTGTGGCCTCTATCACGCTTTCCCAAACATAAGGCTCCTGGCTAATTGCGCCGAGAACATTGTGGTTTCTGTAGAAAGGGAAGAAGGCCGAGAGCATCATCCAGCGATTGCATAGCTCTTCATCGCTGTTACCTGCAAAGCCGCATGTATCGACACCAAACATCGGAAGGCCGAAGAGGGACATGGACAGGGCTTGGGGAATTGAGAAATACATGTACGTGAATTTCGAGTAGTTGTCCCCACCCCAGTGGCCGGAGTAATTTCCTGATCCGACAAATGTCGATCTTCCTATTATAAAAGGACGTTTGCCAGGCATGATGGCTGTCATGGCCCTGTACGTTTCCTGCAAGAGCTGATGTCCATAGAGGTTGTGCACATCGTACTCCTTCACACCGTTGTGATGAGTGGCGTTCGGTGAGGTCGCATGTACTGCTAGGTCGCCTTGCACATTGTTGATGACATAGGGAGGGTGGTTGATGTTGCGCTGTCCTATCACTGGGGTTGTTCTTAGGTAGTCAGAAGTGGTTGATGAGGGAGCTGTGGTCGCCGATGCTGCCGCTGCTTGGCTTAAAGAGCTGTACTCTGCGGAAGCCGCTTCTGTAGCATTTGTGATATTGAATCCTTCGGGATAATCAAACACGAGAGCACCCGGCTCACCTGGCAGTTTAAAGGCTGGGTGTACTGGATTTTGTGATAGGTACTCCGAACCACAAGATCCCACGCAGAAAGAGCTGACCTCGTTCATATCAATCCACAGGCCGTCGAATGGCACTTTCTTTCGCCATTCAGTCATGGTCTCCAACCACCACTTTGCAGCGGATGTAGTCATCCAATCTGGAAAATAATTAGTTCATACCTTGTGCATATTGTGTAGCGTACCTGGAAAGACCGTAAAACCTGGCCAGACCTGTCCAATGTATAGGCTTCCGTCCGGGTTCAACATGAAGCTGCCAGTCTCGTTACCGTGGTTGAATACCGGATAGGCATCCGACTTGTTCTGTGGGTTTGGGTGGTAGATCGCAGCATCAACAATAGGGACATAATGCTGACCGTTCTCATGCAGACGATCCAGAAATTCTTTACCCTCATCGTATGGAAAGCGTATTGGGTCATTATCAAAGTCCCTGTAACCTTTCATATAGTCAATGTCGTTCCAGATGGTCTCTAGAGGTATTTCGAATTTGGCGAAATTATTGACGACATTTTCCGTCATCGACCAATTCTCGTAGCCCCATCTGCATTGATGATAGCCCTGACACTGTTCAGCGACACCTCTCTTGAATGGTTATCAAACACTTACCAAAGTCCAGTATTGCTGCATGGCAGGAAGACCAATCTGATGGATGTACTGGCTAGTGACCTCAGGCTGAGAAGGACCAGAAAAGAAGTACAAATCAATGTCGCCACCCAGGGTCCTCCAGGTGACATTCGTGTCATGCATGAGGATCTCTTGAGCATGAGCATTTCTTAGATATACACCGTGGGACGCAGACATGCTTTCACCGCTAGCGTTGTCCTTCTGGGCCTGATGGTATTTTGTCTCTAGGTAGAAAGGATGACTACCGTAGATATTGCCATCAATGGGATCACCGGCATCTGCAGCATAAATTGTTCTGGTCAGACCAGGTTGAAGACGTAAGCCATGAATGACTTCACCGAGACCATAGAGGTTATAGCCTTCATCCGTAGAGGTCACAAACTCGATGAACTGATTCTCATAGATGAGCTTACTTCCATCTGTGGAGAAAATCACTTCCTGAGTTGATCTTCTTGTCACGTTGAAGCCAAAGCTTGGTATGTTGGTCCAGGTGAAAATCAGATCGGACTCGTCGAGGCACTCTTCTTGTTGAGGAGCTGGCACCCAAGCCTCGTCCAGAATGTACCAAGAACTATTTTCTGGTGGAATGTGAGAAGGTTGGATATTGACATGTAGCCTTGTTTTGGCCTGATGCTCAACTGTGAGTACCAGATCGTGGATGTCTGTGCCATACACGTTACAAGCTTCGCCAAGCAGGCTCAACCGTGCTGTGAAGCCGCAATCGTTGAGGCCGAGGTGAGTGGCGAGATAACCAGGACATTCTATCTGGGCGTCTTTAGCGTAAGGGTCCTTGATGTTTGGAAGAAGAGTTGCGCCGATATCAGTAGGAGGTCCTGTGGCAACCTGAGCTTGGAGGCTCGAAAGTGAAGTAGGTGCCATAGTCGTTGAAGTATCTACCGCAGCAAAATCACTAGTATTTGCGAGTAGAGAAGTCAACATGAAGGCTTGCTGCGCCCAGCGCGAGATTCCAGAGGCGAGCAACATACTGGCTAGCTGTAAGCACGGTCAGTGAGGGCTGGCTAGGTGGTACAGCATGAGTGTTGGTAGCACAACAGCTGAATCTGGCAAGGGTTATCCGCTAAGCACGGAACGAGGATGAATGATGATAGTAAAGAACGACGCTGAGGGCCACCACGGAGTTTATGGTCAAGACCTGCATGTTTGGCATTAGAGTATGCTTCGAGTCCTCGTGAAGAGGCAGGAGCAACGGTGCTTCTTCCTTCCTGGGCAGCCAGCATGCCCCACATTCGGCCCGACTCACGCGTCATAATCATATAGATACATACTTGTGAGCCGGCGATAATGCTAGATGCTTTTGATGTGACTATAGCGATGGAGGTGCTCGTGGTCGATTGTGAACAGAGACACATCGATGAGTCAAGGATAAGAAGGACTATCGACAATCTGGGAACCCCTCCACACCCCTGCTACTGTTTATAAGCTCCAAAGCTAAACTCGTTTGAGTGAACCGTTGTCAGTGTAGGTGCTGTGCAGTTCTAGTCAATCTCGACACCTCAATGTTACGATGACGGCATATTTTGCTAGAACGACTGATGCCTTATATGTCATTACTATACAAGCGATACTCGCCATCCGGCGGCTACAGTCTTGAGGGCCTACATAGTGATGTCTTTCTGTTGCCTGAGGTGCTGTAGAAGCGGGCATTCAGCACCGCTGACATCCTTGCCCTGAATACAACAAGCTGTCCCGCAAATGTTCTTCATGCGGAACTAACTCCCGAAGCAGAATCGACAACCACCACCATCATAGACAAACACGACGATGTCGACTGTCCTTTTCATTCAAATGTGCCAGATCGAACGCATTTGAGGTCATTCAGCTGAATTGAACGCCTCGACTCGCGAGATAAGCAGTTTCGAACATCCTTGTGCTGCGAAGGTCTCTCCGGAACACACGGCCTAATATTGACCCTCAATCGTGAATGTGCCAGTCTTTTCGACGAGATATTCGCGAACTGCAACGTCCTTGCCTGAGGGTAGTTAGTAAACATGTGATGATAAGACTGCTGTTGAGCTTACCAGATTCTTTTCCGTATCCGGACTCCTTGATGCCTCCAAAAGGAGTTTCGGCTGCTGAGCTGTTACCAGTATTCAGACCGATCATACCAGCTTCGAGGTTCTCTAGCATTCTCCACATTCTGTCGACGTTCTTCGTAAAAGCGTACGACGCTGGTAGGAGATTAGCAGGTGATCCATAGGGGACAGGCATGACTTACCGAGACCCATGCTTGTATCGTTAGCCCACTTAACGACCTCCTGCTCAGTCTCAAACTTGAATAAACCACAGACAGGTGCAAAAGTCTCCTCCCGTGCCATCAACATGTCCGATGACATATTTGTAAGGATAGTGGGCGACATGAAGTATCCGCCAACGCCTTGACCCTTGCCTGATCCATCGGCTTCCTTGGCGCCCTTCTCAGCCTTGCCTGTACCGAGCACCATCTTAGCACCATGCTTGACCGCATCCTCAGCTTGCTCTTCAGCCTTTACCAGACCTCGCGGCGTACATACTGGTCCTATTGTCGTGCTTTCTTCACCGCCATGACCCAACTTCAGCTTACTCGTCCTCTCTACCACCATCTGGGTAAACTTGTCGTAGACCCCTGCTTGAACGTACAGTCTGTTCGCTGTGATGCAAGCCTGGCCGGCATGCCTCCACTTCAGCGCCATAAATTGTTCAAGCGCCTGTTCGAGATTTGCATCATCAAAGATAATGAAAGGGCAGTTGCCACCCAGTTCAAGTGTGCACTTCTTGAGATTCCGCGCGCAGAGACCGGCGACGAGCTTACCAATCCTGGTTGAACCGGTGAAGGTTACCTTCTTGACGAGAGGATGTAGGATCATTGCCTCGGACAGAGGTGGAGTGTTCTCAAGCGAAGTTGTGAGGACATTAAAGACACCCGGTGGGAAGCCTGCTTTTGATGCCAGGTAGGCAAGACTCAAACAGGTCAGAGGCGTTTCTGGCGATGGCTTGACGGTCATTGTGCAACCAGCAGCAAAAGCAGCACCAGCCTTTCGCATAACCATAGCGACGGGGAAGTTCCATGGTACAAGAGCGACTGCAGGACCAATAGGCTGCTTGACAATAAAGGTCCTCCTGTTGGGTGCGGACGGCGTCGAGATGGCTCCCTGAATACGTTCTGCTTCCCCCGCGAACCACCAAGTGAAGCCCAGAGAATAGGTAAGCTCGCCAGCGGCTTCGGCAAGAGGTTTACCCGTCTCGTATGTCAGAATCTTAGCGAGGTCGTCCTTATTCTCTGTGATCAAGTTGTGCCATGCGAGGATTAGCTCCGCTCTCTTCCTGGGATTCATCACGCCATATTCCTTGAAGGCCTTGTATGAGGACTGAATAGCATTGTCGACGTCCTCGGCGCCATTGTCAGGGCAGGCAGCCCAGGCCTTGTCCGAACCTGGGTCAACGACCTCAAAGGTCTTGCCTGACTTCGCTTTGACCCATTCGCCGTGGACATATGAGTCGTACTTGAGGAGATCAGGATTCTTGAGCTCGAATGGGACTTTGTAGGACATCTTGACGATTGTGCTGGATAACTCCTGGGTCTGTTGTACTGTAAGACGATACTTCGCAGACTTCAGTGAGCGTAAAAGATGGCTCAGAAAGAGCCTACAACTACTCCATTCCGTCCAGACGGTAGCAACCCCTCACCCGAAGCCGCTGTGTTCACCTTCTTCTCCACCCGTGGGATGCATGGTACTCACTCGAGCACTCACCATGTGTATGGCTCAAGTCGAAGCACCTTTCCCCAGCGTCCCCACTAAATGTCATTTCCAACCACTTCTGTGGTAGCACCAAGTAGTGATGGAAGCTTGAGGTGTTCGAAGATAACCGACCTCGGCATGAACTGCACAACTCCGAGACGCGCTGTGACGTCTCCTTTCTCCTTCCTTTTTCGGTGATCAACGCGACTATCGGAGATACCTTGTCAAGACGCGTCCATTTCGTGCAGCTTGCCTAAGAGTAACGAGTGCACTTTTCCTAAAGGTAGACTAAAAAAGCACGCGTGTCTTGGAAGCGCGCTCCAGAGTTGTGGTCTATATGATAAAGTAAATGCCATTGGGTTGTGCTCGCCAATTTAGGCAGTGTTCACCAGCCGTTGCCGGACAAGCAACGGCGTCTAAGCGGTCAATGGCCGATGGTATCCGGCTGGCACTTGGCTGGGCGGGAGCTTTGGTCTCAACCTCTGCTGAGCAGATGAAATGCAGCAGGACAGATTTTGCGAAGAACTTCAAGTATTGTATTCGCCAATGTCTTTGTATGTAGAAGCAGTCACACATGCCGGGTAGCACGAACATCGCTCCTACCATTGTCGTTCTAATGCCCGAAGTATTACAGTTATGGATGTGGTAGAACAATCACTGCTTTCCGCGAGATGCAGGTCGTTCCAGTCCCTAGACAGTGGAATGGACGAAAGACAATGCTTTACACCTCACGTGAAACCGTTGAAATCGCTCGAAGCAGATGCATTACTCCAGAACGGTCGAACAACAAAATTGAACCCGCTCTGGCAAGCATGCAGTGTCTTGAAGCACTTACAACTCCCCACTCCACGTTCTACCGATGGTCTAAGTCGCATTGCTCAGTCACTCGGTCTGCCGACCCAGTCCATGACAACGCCCAGAGTGATCGCTCCTGCTAACCATGTCGAGGCATAACCAGCAGCACCTACAAGTTCGACTCCATTGATTTCACCACACAGATGGACGACCGTCTCCGTGAGTAGTAGAGCCCCGAGCAGAATGGTTCGTCCAATGAGCTCTTTCTGTCTCGAGGTATACCAGCCCCAGACGTTGTGATGAACGTGCTGTACGAATGATGCGGTCGATGGGTCGAAATGGGAGTGGGTCAGAGCAATCGAGTTCGGGCCTGTCGCTGCGTTGGAAGAAGCTGACGCGCCTTCTGCTGGTCTGAATAGCAACTGGGTACTGGCGATTCCGGCGGGTGCGAGCCACATCAGCAGAGTTGGGAATGTTGCCGCCACATTGTAGGCCCACTCCAAGGATGGTAGTGGGGAGAAATGAGTAATGAGAAAGCTTGGAAGGAAGTAGCTGAAGGCCAACTGAAGAGTAACTGCATAGGCCAGAGTCGCTGTGGCGGAGATGGCCATCGTGGTGACGGGGTCATTGATGATCGAGCTATTGCGCAGCTTGGCCATAGGTCTGCCGCTGCTCGAGGTTGCGTGCGGCGCGCTTAGCGGTCTCAGCATGTAAAAGGGCAAAGCCTTTGCCAGAATGGATATCGTGCTTTTGGTGACCAGCTCGAGGCTCGATACCAGGTAGAAGTGGTGCAGCAAGATGAACTTTGGGGTCTCAAGGAGGGTGTGCAAGGATGCGACATCGACAGCTGGGGAGCACGTTAGCAGAAATCCACCAGCACATGAGTAGTTTTCTTACCGTCAAAGCCTCCGAACCAGCAGACAGCGAGGAGAGTCATCTTCCAGGTGACAAGTCCTCCAATCTCGAACCAATCAACATCTCTCTTAGATATGCGAGCGAGCTCGCCAGTGTTGTAGATGGATGCTGCTTCCTGGCCCACCCCTTCTGCAATGAGGCTGACCACTGCTGCGACGAGGAACCGAGCTACTGAGGGCTTCTCCGGTGCATGCGCTGACTTCGGGGGCGATATTTGACCAGGGATAGCTGCTTTGCTGGCAGAGGGTGCTTTGCGACGCGTCGCAACTGGGCTCGACCTCATCGAGCTTGACGGTGGTGACGGTGGTGGCATGGAGCCGTTGACTGCAGGCGCTGCGGCGCTTGATACTGACGCCGACTTCTCCCTTCGAGATCGTGGCATGATTAGAAGCGGGTTGTAGATAACAAAGCAGGAAGATTATTCTGCAAATGGCTTTGCGACAAAAATGTTGCTGGGCCACCAAGTTGGGCGCGTGGGTTTCGAGGTCGGCAAACGCAAGGTTTGTTATGGGCAGCTGCAGAGACGACGTCATTGTATTGCTGGGGAGATCGACCGGAGCAATCAAGCGCAATTTGCTCGCCCCTGTCAGGCCATGAAACTCTTGCTCGACTATCCTAGCCTCACCCGTCAGCTTCTACGAGCTTGGTGGTAGCAATGAAAGCATTTTAGACCAGAAGCGAAATCTTAACAAAAGGCAGTATTGCGTTACATTGAAATCATCCCTGCGTTTACGGTATAGGTCAGCGAGCACGCCCCGAGGATATGTTACCACCTTTCCAGAAAGCGGTCACCTTCCTATGCAACGGAATTGGTGTCAAAAATCACCCCGCTCACATCCATCCATATTTGCCCATTTAGCTGTTCGTTTCTCGTCGTACAGGTCGTCTCCCTCCTTTCAACGACTTCATGCGCCCCAGCAGACCTGTCGGCTTGCTGGCTTCCTCTCCCACACTTTCTGTCGTGTACTGTCTTTCGAGTTCGTTTCCCCTTGGACTACTTGCGGCACGCCCTCGACTTGGCTTGGCCTGTTCTTCAAAGGTGATCTGCGCGTTCTCCTTCTTTACATCGCCATTGAAGTCTCTGAAAAATGGATTGGCAGCGCTGTCGCTCTTTCCAGTCATAATAGGCGGAGTAGCTAGACCATTTCTTCCGTCAGCTGATGCAAATCGTTCTCGGCTTGGTCGAACGCCGCGGATCTTTTGCGCCAGCGACTTTTTCCTAGTCATGCCTGGTCGTTCTTCGGGCTGCGGAGTGTCGTATTCACTTTCGCGTCGCTGGATAGCTGCGCGGCTGGCCGGCGCTCCTTCCAAGAAGGTACTCGTGCCTAAACCCACGCTCTCGTCGCCATGCAATACTTCTCGAGCAGTCGAACTGTATACAATGCTGCCATCGGGTTTGCGATATGGATCAGGCGCCTCCTCAGCTATGGCGGCCTCGTTGTAGTCGCGGTGTGCTTCTTCACCACGGCCATGGTACTTGTCGTAATCCATCTGCTTGTTTACAGGGCCAGAGCCACCCATGACCATGTTGATCGAATCCTTCGGGAAGGCTTGCATCGGCGCATACTTCTCTCTCCTGCGATTTCGATGAGGATTGCAGGCGTCAAATGGCCCATCGTGATGAAACACTGCCATCGGTCAGCTTGCGTACCAGGATCAAGGTCACTCTCACTTACAGCCTGTCCCGTAAATGCTTGTTACGTCCAGCTTGTCAATGACATCCAGCTTCTTATTCGGCTTGCTAGACTTGCTACCGGTTCTCTTAGTTTCCCGGTGTTTGCGCTCCCTTCGTCGTCTGTCCTCTTCGGGGTCCATGCTAGTCTTGTCGCGGACGGAGCTTTCCGAATTACGACGAGTCTTCCGCTCTCGATCTCGTGGCTTGGAGTCGAAGGTAGGGTCTGCAAATATGTCGAGTTTGTCGTGCGTCGCTGCTTGCTGGCGTGTTCTTGCTTCGTCCGAGTTCACGGGTCGATGTGCTGACTGCGCTGGTAATCCTCTTGATGAATGATGCTCAGCTCTCTCCGGACCGCCGTTTGCTTGTCTCGATCGGGTCTTTTGTAGGTCATTCCGCGAATCAGTAATCTCCATTTGCGACTATTCTTGGTCAGCACGTGGTACTCGCGTTGTCTGTAGCGTGCTCTTACAAAGGTACCAGCTGCTTTGTTCACGGAGTTGGTTGTAGTCGGCGCATTGTTGTTACTCGGGACCGCCATGTCGTTGAGATCGGCAGCGTCAAGGAACGGATTGGTAGTTGTTTGTCTGTGTGAAGACTCAGGCGAGAGCTGAGGTTGAACCCTGTTGCGGAAGGGATTGTTCGACATAAGGGGAGATACACCACGTTCTACGCTCCTTGGTCAGTATGAAACGGGGTTCGAGCATTGCTGAAGGGTGACCATGGTGATTATCGGGGCACGGACCTGGTAACATGGTTGCCGACATGGCTGCTAAAGACTAATACTTGGTCGATGTAGGTAACCTCGAGTTGCTATGCAACCAGTCGGTACGTCGTGGTCGGACGTCTGCGCAAGTGTACTAGGTCACCGCGGGACGAAGTCGGTGAGTCCGGTATTTGTTGACAATGGTGTTTGTATGTATCCGATAACCGTGACGACAGTAGGGCTATACACGCGATGTTTGTGTCGTGAAGTGATAAAGCGATCAATGCATTGGGACAGATGCGCGATACAAGCGGATGGTATCGAAGATGGAAGAGGGACAACAAAGGGACTTCGAAACAAGGACGAGGAAAGTTGGCCTAGAATCGTTGCAACGACTCTGTAGGTTCAGTATGGATCAGGTGGCTTAGGGATGCCATGTCCATAAAGTGGATGGCTGCGGAGCATGTCAAGGGCGCCGGAACTTCTTCTCACCACTCTCCAAGCGAGGCAAACTGGCAAACTGGCAAACCGCACGTCCCCTACGCTAGGTGCATGTAGCCAGCCGAGGATCTTTCTCCAGGCGTGTCAGTTCGACCCCTAGGCTTGCTTGGCTAGAGTAATTACAGTCACTCTACTGTCATCACCTATGATTTTGCTCTGGTGGAAGTTTGAGTCCTCAAAACATCCTCAATAGCTGAGCAAACTTCCACCAGAGCAAAATCCACGTCGTGACATACCCATCACGACGCGAAATCCTGATCACCGTGCGCTCTTGAAATCACATTTTAGGCAGCGATGCTCGATCTGAGTTGTCCCACTTCTTCTGGCAGGGATCGGACCCCCACCTGTCACCCCTGAATATCAGTGTCAACACCAGCTCGACAACATGATGCTCACGAAACATGCTGACTAATGCTGGGTAGTGTTCGGAACCGTTTCCAGCCCGCATGTCATGTTCACCCACCATCCGTGCCATCTAACAACTTTGGCTAGCACGGCTGTGCGGCGGACGCACCTGGCTGCAACCGCTCGAGCCCGTCCGTCATGAAGATCATTGCTGTTATAATTAGCCTCTGATCGAAGTTTATTGTTTAATAAGCCTTCCGGCAGTCTCAGAATTTTGGGCAGACGGTTTCAGGCTGCGCGTGGGTATCCAACCTTCGTTTCTGCTTCAAGATGTGTCCGTTCCCCGCCCTTATCTAAATGGATTACAGACACTTCCATACTCTAGAGCAACAATCAGGAAGACAAACCTACGAGATTCATGAGCTGCGACGAAAAGGGTCTAGTGTTTTGAACAAACTTTCAATATCTCGATGCTATCGCGGTCGTGGGACGTCACCGGTTGCAGGAACGCAGACGTCGAGTACCACTCGTGTCAATACTTTGTCCTTGTTGTACAATTACTAGCAGTAGCTTGTCGGGAGTTATATCGTTATGAAATACGACAAGAAATGCTCTCCTCGCGGGCTGGAGCATCTTTCAAGTAATTCACAATACAAAGCTCAAGAACAAAGTCTGCTGACTAACCCCATGTTTTGCGTTAAGGTGCGAGTTATGAGCTCTTGTAGTCAGCATCATCGACACAAAAATCACTGCCCCGGTGATGCATAGGGCAGAGCAACATGTCTGACCAATAGTTTCCAACAGGGCGGTGCAACGATGGCAGAACAACAGCAACGCAGCTCCCTACCCACACGCTACAGAACAACAAGACCAATTCTTCCATTAACACCAGACCGCAAGATAATAGAAGCACGCGTCAATGACACCACCACTATCCAACTTCGCCGCTTTGAGACCACTGACTTAGAACACGTTCACCGCCTCCGTACCCAGGAAGCAGTAATGGTCAATACCTCTGCCGGCATTCGCGACGCCAGTCTAGGCGTCACTCAAACGTGGATGGATCGTTTCCTCCCGCCCAACGACGCCGTCACCTTCGATCTGTTGCTGTGGGTGAAGCAAGGTGATGAACCATGGGAGCACATAGGTGTCATGGGCTGCCATGTGTTTGAGCCTGTGCCTCATGTCGGGTATATGCTTAGAACCGAGTGGTGGGGAAAAGGTGTCGCCACGAAGGCTCTGCAGGCTTTTCTAGACGCTTGGTGGGTGTTGGACCGACGGGAAGTGGAGCTCGATCTACGTGGTGTTGAAGATGAGCATGAGTCGCACCTGATGAGGTTGGAATGGAACAATGAGAAGAGCGACGTGGATCTGGGTGTAGGTATGCGGGCTGTACCAGAGATCCTGCTAGCTGAAATCGAAGAACGGAACATTGGCAGCATCAAAGTAGCCGAGAGATGTGGTTTCAAGTATCGCAGTCGCGAAAGCGTTAAAGAGGAGCAAGGTTCGTTTGTCCTGCTCGACTATACAGCCACAGATCCTAGCACTCAGTAACCACTACCCTTGCGCAATCACCACACTGACTGGCTTCACACCAACACTTACGGGTTGTTACGAGCACTGTACCATTAGAACAGAACAAACCTACTGATTCATATCACCGCCCACATCGCATCTGCAGATAAGGCTCGGGTTTCGGAGACAGTCTGGCCCGACATTATGGATCGACGACTGGAGCACGAGCGTCAATGTACGTCGTGTATTTCGCCAAAAGCGTCTAGAGCTTGAGATCTGCTGTGGGTGACATTCACAAGGCAAGGTCCTCTAGTGAAGCTTAACACGAGAATAAAGTTGTACAAGACACCATGGGATCTCAGGAAATTACTAATACAGGGGGCCTCCGTGCAACAAGAGCGAGCTGATCCTCCACATACTCTACGCATATACCGTCCCAGACCATCTCAGCTGATATCGTCCACAAGATGAATACACGCATAAGATCAGAGTCGGCGTCTGCCCCCGGCTGTCCTTTGGGTCGGTCCATCGCGCTCCTCGGCCTGGACTGACTACTTGTGCAATTCTTCTCATACCTGTGAACGACTACATGCTAGTCGGACACTGTCAAGCGCCTTTTGCTTGCTTGACGTGACATCGATGAGGTATTCCACGCTGCGGGGGTTCGTCCCACCTCCCCCAAGATTCAAGACCCGACAGGATGTGCAAAAGGGACCATCTGACCTACCATGCACCCATGGATCACGATGTCCTCCGGAATCTAGTTGGACGAAACACGACGAATAGGTCAAGGTCAAAGCAAAGCGTCACGCAGAGGTGGTCCCTTTGCGAAGAATTTCCCGGTAATGCTCAGAAGTCAGACACCATCCTGGAGGGCCCAAGACCACTTCTAGGTTTAAGGTACATAAGTGAATCAGGTCTCCAAAGCTTCTTGTAAGGGGCCATAGATCCGGATCAAGGGCTCTTACGATCCTTTCGTCGGATGTCCTGGCTTCAAAGCGTCCTTTGCTAGTAGAAAACGACACATCGAGTGGCTTCGCCCACTGAGCTTGGACAAAGCGGCACAAAGGTTCAAAGACTACAACCAGGCACGGGAAACCGCGTACAGGCGCAGCGTCGACAAGACTGTCTGTCGACCGGCCCTACAGTTAATCCCTGGTAACGATCACTCGGGATGAGCATAGCAACCACTCAAATCGCCGTCTAGAGCGTGAGTACCGCCACCAGTACCACGGACGCGGGATAGCTATCTCGCAGACCGCGAAAGTGACTAGCTATATAATGCTACACTACACCAGGTACTGATGGATGGACTAATTGTATACACAACGCTAGTCTGGATGGTGAATGTTGCCTCTAAGTAGTCAGTCGGACTCTCGTTAAGACACAAGATATCGTCGGCTCAAGGAAGACCACCTAGCATGGAGTAGCATCATGCGAGTGATCACTCTGCTTGGTAATCAACATGAGTATGTACAGGTCTCGATCCTAAACAACAAAAAGCTGTGGAATACATGTACTGCGTCGGCTATCATCTGAAGACGGCAGCGTTTACTGATTCCAGGGGCACACCAGCGCCGGAAAGAAGGAAATAGGCGACTCAGAAGAACACGCCTAGGGCTAAGACATCGTTACTTCCTCAAACAATGATTTACGCAGCTCACTATTCCGCAGCTTTCCATTGTGAACGACTGAGGCCTGTAACCCAAAGAACGAACGATGATTCTCGTTGCAAATTCAAAGCTTGTATGTACCTGCAAATATATGAAGGTTCGACGAGTACCCCGCTTCTCCACCGACACGTACCCTGGGGTATTGTTTCCAATGTCGACGCTATCCCTAGGCGCGGGCCGGGGAAAGTCGACCGCACCCACCACTGGCACCATCTGCACAGACCACTAAGTTAGATATCTCGGTTGCCGCCTGCCACATGCTGACAAAAAGTCACATCGCCTCCTCCTTGGTGCGGTTTTCTTCCAGTAATAGCGGTTTCCAGCAAGCGTTGCCGGTCATGCATCGACGGGCTATCATCGTCAGTAGCTTGCGACAGCGCTCGTGGTAGTGGAAGCTGTTAAGGTTGACGCATTGTTCGCAAGTACGGACAAGGAACCCGGACTAGAACTACCACCCTGGTCGGATAATGGTACGACAACCAGAGAGCCTCCTGGAGTCGGTGCTATATTGCCCAGGTTTGCCTCAAGATCTGCTGAGTGCTGGCGACGCGGGATAGAGTTGGAAGCTTGCCGGAGGACGTTGCTAAGGTATCGACCGGGCATTGCACCATTTCTGAATGCTTGACCTATGGTGGGAAGGTGTCTGAAGACACAACATGGTAGCACTAGAGTGATGAGGGCGAGCAACGTGGCAAGAATGCCGAAGACGATTGTGGCGATGGCGTCATTGGAAAGGTTCGGTGCCATGTTGTATGCTGTGTTGGCTTGTAAGCGCTACGCGAGTGGAGCAAGCTGAGACTGGTACTATTGTTAGCCAACTTCTTGTGCATTGTTCATGTTGAACAAGCGCTCACTGATCTGTTTGCGCCGAGTGTCAAAGCACTTCTTCAAATGTCTGTATTCAAGGCCAATGCTCGAGGGCGTCGCTGATTGTCGTGCATTATATGCTCGAGTAGGAAGGGATGATCTGCACCTCAGAGCGTCGCCTTGTTGCGTCCACACCGAGCATGGGTGGTGTTCGCAGTCTGCATCAGCGTATTTGGAGAAATTGAGCCAATGATAGCATTCCTTGTCACAAAGTATGTCGTCGGTTCTGGAAGGCAGTCTTGGCTCACTGGCAGAGGGTCACACTGCCCAGTGGCGGTCGCCCGTCCTGACCCACCTTTTCTACAAGGGCATGTCTTAGCTCTCATTCCGATTGGAGGGCGCCAGGAATCGCGCGCGGCGGCTGATCACTCGACCGCCCTTCACCTGCATTAAAGCAACATGGCAGCTTTGCGAGCGCACTGTGGGGCAAGTGCCTTTACCGTACCTTCCTAACTTAACCTGACCACTTGTCATTACGTAGCTGCACCTCTGGTCCTTCATAGCGTACCACCATCATACCCGTACTACATGTTGGACCTGATCAGGTATGACTGACTTTTTCTAAAGCTCTTCTTCGCAGGACTCAGCGGCATGGTTGCGAAGAGCGGGATGAAGCAACACACGCGTCAGAGACAGCACAAGCAACAAGGAAGCGTATCATGCAACAGAAAAGGCTGGAGTCACTGTGGTGTTGTAGAGCATCATGGTTTTAGATACCAAGGCCCGTATCGCGCCTTCCGTTCCCAATCTTAAACGCAAAGTCAAGAACGGAAGACATGATCCTCGCCTTTTCGGACTGAGCTTACAGCCCGTCTTCGGATACAACTTGATTCATGCATGCTTCAGTTCATCCTTTGATCGTAGCATTGCACTGAAAGTGAACAGAGGCTATGGTGCACCGGTTCGTGAGACGAGTAATTGATGATAGTATACTGAATGCGGCCAACTTGATCTTCTTGGGGCCCATGCCTTCGGCAACCTTAAGTTCCGGCGAGTGTCGCTATAGCTTCGTTCACCTCTTTCCTTTGACGTTGACTTGAGCAACGTTAGTGTCTGTTGGACCGGCCTACTTACTATGGCAGGACTGACGTCGACATATCTGGGAAAATATAGGGATAAAGGTGAGCTTCGCTTTCCATTCTAGTAAGTGAGTCTAGTATTCTGTTGAGCTTACCTGGTTGTGAAAGAGCGTGCTTGCAAGCTTTCCGCGCTTGCAAATCTTTCCACTGCGAAGCAATTGTATGGTCTCTGTAGGGAGGACCTCGCAATATGTGTCGAGGCAACCCAGTAAGTCGAAAGCCGAATAGCAAAAACGTTTAAGATTGGCGCTCGAGACAAGTATATGGGTACAATCAATGCTGCGCATACCGAGTAAAAACAGCTATACCCATTTTCTAGGTGTCCTTAGCACTTCTAGTATTTCCCACTCTATCTGGTGGGTAGCATCGAGCTCATGTTCATCGATTACAAATTCGGCACCCGTACCAGAAGTTTCGTGCAGTTACCTTTGGCATTATATCCTCAAAACTGTTTCTGTTAGGCAAGCAAGGACTTGCAGAGCTCTCTGTTGGTATTTGTGATTTCAGGAAATAAACCTCATAGCGCAGCCGTTGGTTCTCAGACGACTCATCTCGGACATTTGCCCAGGGTTTCTGGTTTGTGATTTTATTGCTCTCGGTTCTCTGTACTTCTCGATTTTTACTGCTATGATCCTCTATTGTCTAGCAGATGGAACGATATTCTCTTCATCGCTGTTGCTGTTGTGGTTATCGCTGTGGTCATGGTCGTTGCCAGCCTTACGCTTGGACACCGTGCTGGTCTTAGAAGCCGTGCTGGGTTTGGAGGCTGCGCTCGAAGATAGCCTGGGACCCATGACAGCTTCTGGGCACAAAAGGTTCCTGGGACGGAGGAGAAGACGAAGGAAAAGATAGAGGAGAAGCACACCATAGAAAGCAGGATCGAGAAGTAATAGGACGTTTTCTCGTTTCCAGCAGCGGTTGCTCCTATCTTACCTGATATTGATGGGGCTTACGTCATTCTATATTCGAGGGAAGACACAGTCACCAAATCTGTGTAAAGCTTCGCTCACTATACTACACGTTAGCTTATTCTTTGTCGGTTCCAGCTCAGTGCATTCTATCGTGTATTCCAGTGTTGGGCAAAGTTGACGAGGACTGGAAGGGTCCATGGTGGGACAGATAGGAGCACAGAAACCAGGCGGAGCTTCTGGAGGAGAAATCGCAGCAGGTATGGGAGAAGGGTCATTCATGAAAGAAACCATCCCATAGCAACTCATAAGGCGACAAGAACCCATCGTCTCGTTGGCGGCTGAGAATCGCAGGCAGAAACAGCTCTGACGATGAGGATACTCACTGAGTGTGCTCGGGAATTTCCATGCCTCGTGTGCTCCTGAAGAGCAGCAAGACGCCAATCTTCGGTGCACGTTATTTTTCCAGTGCATAAGAGAACCGGAGGCACGTCGGATGCTGCTCAGACTCCTAGACTCGCACGGTCAAACTCGCTGCACAACTTGAGATCCTCTACAATCTCATGGCGGACCCCCGGATCGTCTCGCGAACTTGAAAAGCGGTCATGCGCCGCAGCCGACTTAGAGATAACACGGCGGTTGAACACTTCTGGTGTCGTTACCAAGGTCATAGGGTCCCTGCCTCTGGGTAAGCAGGTGCGGTCTTGAGTCCCTTGTCGTGTTATTCTAGACATCCAAACGAGTATCAGAAATGGATATCCCTGAACGCTGCCATCTTGATCTTCGGGAAGTACCACTATGCACCTGCGCATTTGGCACCCTTGCTGCGCCGCACTTGCCTTTCTGGGAATGCTCAGAACGTGTCTCGAGAGTACACATTTCATCTCCTACTATGCATAAAATCTGGTAAGGACTCGGTAGCTACGGGCATATGGATTGTCGTACCTTCAGTATCATGAATTCAAATACTATTCAAACCCATTCTCTAGGCGTCCTTAGCACTTCTAGTAGCTCCCGCTCTTTTTGATGAGTAGCATCAAGCTCATCTTCATCGACAATAGGCTCGACCCCCGTACCAGCGATGGCATGCGCGTACTCCCACCTAGCTGTGAGCGGCAAGCTCATAAGAATGCTCTCCACCCTTGCACCAGGCGTTCTCAAGCCGAACGATGTCCCTCGGTCGTAGCACAAGTTGAACTCCACGTACCGACCACGGCGCAGTTGCTGCCACTCTTTCTGCTGCGGTGTGAATGGCATGTCCTTCCTTTTTTTGATGATGGGCAAGTATGAGGGTAGGAATGACTCGAGACCGCTCGCACAAAACTGGAAGAGCTCCTCCTGAGGGTTCTTGGCAGATGGCGCACTATTTGCATCTAGATCATCGAAGAAAATGCCTCCAATGCCTCTGGACTCATTCCGGTGTGGTATACGGAAGTACTTATCTGCCCAATTTTTATACAATCGGTAGTAGTCCTTGTCATGCTTATCGCAGAAATTCTTGAGGGTTTTGTGAAAATGCTTTGCATCATCCTCGAACAGGTAACTGGGTGTCAGGTCCGCGCCACCTCCAAACCACCAGTTCTGCTTGGCTTGCCCTGTTGCATTGACTGGATCACGAGGATCAGATGTCTCGAAGTAGCGATAATTGAGGTGGACTGTTGGCGCCATGGGGTTGCTGGGATGTATCACTAATGATATCCCTGCGGCAAAGAAGTTGAGCTTATCGACATCTGCACCGACGAACGACTTATGGTCAGCTCTCATCTTCTCGATGGCGGGTCGGCTGAGCTCTCCATAGACAATGCTCGTGTTGACGCCAGCCTTCTCGAAAACATTTCCGTCTTGTAGGACACATGAGATTCCGCCGCCGCCTTGCTTCCTGCTCCACTCGTCTTTTATAAATTTCTTCCCATCTATTTGTTCCAGAGCGAAGACAATCTTATTTTGGTGTTCCTGAACCAGTTTTTCCATGCGCAACCTCATTGGGGAATGGCGACTAATTGGCGTCCTCTTTTTCGTGACTTCATCGACCTCAGCGAGTGTTGCAGCGTTCTGCACGGGTATTTCTGCTTGAATAGGGTCACGAAGGAAGTTGTAGGTAAGGGCACCCAGCACAGCTATGCCGATCGCGACCTGCGCATATGCATAATTCTTCTGTGCGGGCGCCTCCTGAGGCCTTGGAGGCTCACTCGGTGTCTTCGAGCTTGCTGAGAGCCATCTTTGCTGGACAGAGGTTCTTGAAGCACACCTGCAGTGCTGAAACGAGCGGATTGCGGGCGCAACAAGTGTAGCACCACGCTTGAGAGACATAGCTGAAGAGTGGTTTTGACGGAAATGCAGGAGAGAACAATAGCGTTACAAGCTCATTTCCATTGCGTGGCCAACAGTATCAGCTGATGGTGGAAGTCGTATCTCATGATGGACCTCAGCACTCAACTCATTCGGGAAAAAATGATTGTTTGTGATTGGTTGGACAGCTCTCCTGTGCCTTGTGCTCTAGAATGTTTGACCTGTTTGCATGCGGACCAGCAAGCTGACGCAACGGCGACCGAGGGCTGTCAGCACCGCGGCTCGCGCATCCAGGTGTGCCAGGTGGAATCTGTAGTCTGGCCATATGTGCTGCACCTTTCCTTATTTCTTGTTTGTCAGCTAAGAGTAGGTCAATCGCTCGTGTGAAAGCATAGCGTTTGCCATCATTGGGTGGACACTTTTCCATCTGTCGCGCGTCATCGCAATGAGGCAGGCGCGTTGTTGATAGACAAAGCACCGCTTTACACGTGCACGACGAAGCACGGCTGCAGGCTTTGTTCGCCGTTCCCGTTGCTTCTCTCGTAGCTCTTGGTACCTGAGTTGAGCATTGGCCGTAGTAGCTGTGAGCAGGCTGTAAGCAGGCTGTAAGCAGGCTGTAAGCAGGCTGTAAGCAGGCTGTAAGCAG
>Ga0066648_10000098_pt1 | contig 54746 bp, 42 predicted proteins | sample CryGeyCG12114_NA_FD_59537 | JGI IMG/M metagenome (GOLD analysis project Ga0066648, IMG submission 59537) | Groundwater microbial communities from aquifer - Crystal Geyser CG19_WC_8/21/14_NA | ecosystem: Environmental > Aquatic > Deep subsurface > Groundwater | place: USA: Utah: Grand County... | reverse complement strand
TATAAGAAAAAAGTAAGAAAAAAGGTCGAGACTTAAGCTAAACCGAACTCGTTTTTCTACCCTAGACTGCATGAATATAACGAAAAAGGCTAACTAGGTGGCTCTGCGGTTCCGCAAGACGGTGAACATCTCTTTAAGACGATTCTTCCCTGCTCTTTCGCCGGCTTCAACTTCTAGAAGTTTGAAAGAATAGTACATATCGCGTGCGGCCTGTATGGGATGGCTCCGAAGTTTATAGAAGGACCTAAAGGCTTTGTCGAAGCGACCCTTCTCCATGTACCATCGAGGGCTTTCGGGACAGAAATATACCTAAGCACAAACGAACACTTAATATGGTCAGTTCCGTACTTGACTTAACGGAAGGGATATAGACTTACTGGGTGGGATGGCGGTAGAGGCTAACATCCATCGCCATGGTGCGTATCGAGCAGTACCTGGGTCATCTGGCCCATTGTACGGTGTACCAGGCCACGTCAAGCCGGAAAATGCGACCGAAGAAGCAAATCCAAGCATGATACCAAAGGCTGTCCACATCTGCCACATCATGGTCAAGGCGCCACGGATAGTCTTTGGCGCTGATTCGGCGGAGTAAACGGGTGTGGTCGATGATTTGGCACCTACCGCAAGACCCAGAGCGAAACGAGCTATTAGCAAGTTGGGCCAGGAGCCTGCGGCTGCCATCCAGATTGAAGCCGTGATAGAAACAAAGCAAGAGAAGAAGATGGTACCTCGTCGTCCGAAATAGTGATTGAGAGGTGCGTTAGTCCAGCAACCGATGAGGACCGAACAGAGGTAGGGTGCGCCATTCAGCAGACCTTGTAACCAGACATTGGTGATGTTGAACTCTTCGAAATAAAATTCCTAGAGCCTGTAAGCTAACGTAACACTTCTTGGATATATGTCACTCACCTGTGCACCGTTGACCGCTGTCTGATCCATTCCTTGCACGATGGCAGATCCAGCGCAAAGAATAACAAGGAAGTACAGCCTGAAAGGTTGGTGCCATCTGTGGTTAATCTCATAACGAAGGACCTCCTTGTCCTCCTCCGTCAACGCATCGATATACTCAAAATCATCCTTGCGTTGTTGATAGCGTGCGAGCAGGCCTCCTTTGTGAAAGGTTTCGCGATGTTCTTGAAGCCCCTTTGCATCGACGAAAGCATCAACATCCTCGAGGACGTCGGCATCGCTCATGCCAGACAGAGGGTTTTGAAGTAGAGCAGCAACATTGGACTGACGTGTCGAGTTCCTGCGCTGTTGGCCATCGCCCCTAGCGACAGTGCCTGACGATGCGCCCGACCATTTGCGTAAGGGAGCGGCAGACTTTCCATAGTCAAGTTGTTCAACAGCCTCGGAGTCAACCTTCGAGGCAGGCATGGTCGCAGGAGTCTCAAGATCTCTTCGCAAGGGAATTGATGCGGTAGGTGGACTCGAGTGCTCGAGCGCTCGAGGACTGGACGAGGCATAATATACTCCGGTCCTGGCGCATTCCCCACACGCAACCTCTCCATATAACACGGGGAATATTGCTACGGGGTGAAACGCATATGTTATCCATGCTTGGCTGCGTCAATTCTGTAGCATAAGTTCTTTCCTGTGCACTGAGTGGTGCAGAGTGTACGGCATATGCTTCAACCTGTGGAATCAGCCAAGCATAATCGTGTTGAGCTAACTAGAAGTGAGAGTTGAGTGAGGCCGCTTCAATGATAACAGTGCCAAGCCTCAACGTAATACTACAGATCTACGGACTCAGCATACGTCAGCCGAGCACAGCAACGCTTTGACTCGGAGCCTATTGTACCAAGACTTCCGCCAACATCGTTGCGGTACAGCGGAGGCTGGGCACTAGCTCTTGGCGCTTGCCCCTGTTGAAGAAGACCGATTTCTTCCTTGTTGCCTGAGATGCAACTCCACGTGCGAAGGGAACAGTGCAAATAGTCAGTCCCACGCTTGGTGGGGGAACCCGGCTTCTGCAAAGCATAAATTGTAGGGGCAAATCCGACGAACCGGCGGCACCGGCAGTCGGACTTCACAAGCCGGTACACCCTCCGCGGTCTGGCATCGACCACAAACTGTCTCAAATGCCGCGAATAGAACTGTGACCAATCATCATTAAGCTTGCGTGCTTGACAAAGCCTTTGGGAGACTGAGCAACGTAGAAAACAACGAAAAGAAATCTGGACAAGCTCATCATGCAATACACTGCCGCAGCCCAGTTCAGACCTCGACATGCGCCTGCAAAGTAAGAAAAGACCAGACATATGCGAGACCTGTCGAGCCAGGAAAGTCTCTTGCGACGGCCTGCGCCCAGTATGCGGCAATTGCGAACGGTTAGGCTTTAGATGCACAGGTTATGAGCAGCAGGAACAGGCCACTGGTCATTCTTCGACCCATGAGAGACGAAGGGCTAGGGTGGCTTGCACGAATTGCCACAATCTGAAAGCAAAGTGTAGCGGACAGAGGCCCCAATGTAACAGATGCCTCACCAAAGGCCTCGAATGTCTTTATCGCACGGACCGAAGTTCCAAAAGCAAATGCACCAGTGCCGCCAGTGTCGCTGCTAGCAATGATTCGCCCTCTACAAGTTCTCGGCGGCGCGGAAGCAGCCATATCCCTCAGGACTCGGATGCAATGACTGTGGTCACAAGTCTATCGCAAAACTTGAGTACGGCTGCTCACGACCTGTAAGTACCAAAGCTGGCTACCTTTGCAGAGATTGACGAGCAAAGGCTTCGAACGTTGAATAGCGATTCCATCAGCAGAATACTCGATATCTTCTTCACCTCGATACAGCCAGTCCCAGTGTTCTCCTTCCTTCACAGAGCATCCGTGCTGCAGCGCCATCAAGCAGGACTTCTCGATATCCCATTACTTCTTACCATCACCGGATTAACGACCTCCATGGTCGACATCGAATATGCGACGTCCGAATATAGCTCGACTTGTATGTCTGTGGCAGAAGACTTGGTTCTGCGTGACATTGAGCATCCTTCAGTTCTCAAATTGCAAGCTCTCATACTGGTCATCAAATACAAGATATTCATCAAACAGTTTGCTAGCGCTTTCATGCTGTTCGGCCTGGCTGCAAGATCTGCTTTCGGGCTACGCCTGAACTATGAAAGCCCAATTCTTTGCTTCATGGCACAAGAATCACGAAGGCGGTTAATGTGGTCAATATTTCTCATGGACACCCGCTTCGCCGGCGGTTTACGGGACTTTCAACTGTGCTCGAGCAACTCGCTGAATATTCGGCTTCCATGTCGCGAGCGCAGCTTTGAACTTGACGCGCCAGAACTGCAACCCTCTCCTGATGGTGGTACGCCTCGTCCTTCTCCCCAGAAACTTGGGTCACTGGCATTGTACCTACAGATCATGATGCTCAGAGCCAAGATACTCAGCCAGACCAAGAATCTTCCTTTGTCTCGTGCTGATCACGTAAACCAAGTTCCACAGCTAGTAACAGTACTTGAGGCAGACCTCGACTCCTTTTGCAACAGTATACCATCCGAATACCGATACACGGAGAAGACCCTCAGGCTTCGTGCCTTTGCGGGCAAGCTCTCTCGATATGTGGTGATGCATATCTGGATTCACCAATGTTACTGCGACCTCTTTCGAATAGTTTTTCCAGGCTTGCGAGAAGCCTTGCCGACTTTGACGATCGATGCCCTGCAGGTCGACTTTTTGCAAAGCTGTCAAGCGAAATGCGTCGAACACGCTCGTGCTATAACAGGCATGCTTGGTACGCTAATGATGTTCGAGAAATACCTGCCACAATTTGATCTGGACGTTCCCATTTGTGCCTACCAAGCTGCACGCATGTTGCTTTACGACCACCGCAAACGGTCTACACCCTCACCGCCTGATACAACCACAGTTGATATCGACAACTGCCTCGCTTTCACCGCATCTCTCGCTCCTCGAGCGAAAGCTTTCTCCTCTATACATCTGGACTTGCAATCACTTGTAGAGAAAGGACAATCGTCAGATGCATCATTGAGCGGCTCGGCAAGTCCAAAGCCTGCAACGTCAGACCCAGAGAGTGAAAAGCCAGACCCTCGAACTTCACAGGTGTTATCACGGCACAACCTTATACGTCAATCAGGCATTGTTGATGATAGCGATAATTTGGGGATGTTGCCAGCTGAACAGCATCTTGCTTTCTCTCTTCAAACCCCGCCTCTCACGGTGAACGAGACCTTGGACGCAGGTGCATCTTCTGCCGAGCTATCGAAGACATCGAATGCGGACGGAGCGACGGCGCTTTCTGGCGATGCCCAGGAAAATGCTTTTCAATGTGCCACAGATATTTGGGATCCAGATGTGGAGATGCAGCCATTCGCTTTGGATCAAGTAGACTGGCGTCAGAACGAAGATTGGACAGATATGGGATGGCAACCATACGACTGGAATGTTCTCTCAGCCAACCAAACACATTGGATATAGAATCGTCATAAAGAACGTATGGAGGCTACATCAAGCCACTCACACCGATCCATTTGCCGTTATCTCTGACTGCCTCAAACGCTCTTCCATTTGCTCCTTTGGAGATTTCAGATGCACTTCCGGGAATCGAGCGTCCTTCGCCCAAGGTAAAAAGTCCGACCCCTCCATCAACCATCTGAAAATCTCCCCTTCCAGCATCTTCGCTACAGGAGTGTATCGAGGATCGGCAGCTAGGTTGTGCATTTCCTCAGGATCATCATGTCGATGGTAGAGCTCAGCTGGCTCATACAAGCGGTACACATATGTCCAGTCTTCATTTCGAACACTGATCGCTTTGCCAACCAGTGTCGTATCTTCATGCTGCAATCCAGCCTTAATGTCATAAGGATACGGCGCCTGCTCAAGCAACGGTTCTTCGCTGGTCAAGAAGCCGCCCTCCGAGAACGCAAAGTCCTTGTGCTTTTTGCTTTGTCCCAGTAACAGCGGCACCATTGACCGTCCGTTGTGAGGAAAGTGCTCACCAATTCCACACAGCTCGAAGACTGTAGGAGCCAGATCTACCATTTCTGCCATTGCTGTCGAAGTCTGGCCTTCTGGCAAGCCACCTCCAGCGACGATCAGCGGTTCATGAACCAATGTCTCGGACAGACCAGAAGGCCACTTCTCGATCATCCCATGATCGCCGAGATATTCTCCGTGGTCAGTAAAGAACATTGTGACTGTGTCCTTCCAAAGATTGAGCTCATCCAGACGGCTTATCACCTTGCCAAATTGGTCGTCCAGTCTCGAAATCATGCCATAGTACGTCGCTTTCACTTCAGCCCATATTTCTGGCGTCGCCCGCTTGGTGCCATACTGTTCCCGAATGACTTGCATATACCTCGGCTCGTACCCGCTCTTCTTCTCCGGGTAGGACAAGACTGGCGGCATCTCTGATCGTGTATACATCGAGAAGTATGGTTCTTCGACTTGGAAAGGGCAGTGAGGAAATAACAACGGCATGAACAGCACCCAGGGCTTGTCTCTAGGCGGGCATTCTAGCCACTTCAAAGCTGATCGCACGACAGCATCATCGTAGTCTGATGCTTGATTTGGGTTGCGAAGCCCTTTGTAAAAGAGGCGGCTCCAGACGCTCTCGTCCTTTTCCTCCGATCCACCGCCTGTAAATTTCGGAACAAACTCTGGGGTCTCTAAGAATCCGTACTCATCAACACTCATTTCAGTCACTGTCGGAGCAAAGGTGTCGCCTCGGGGAGCCAGACATGCAACATGGTAGCCATTCTCCTTTAAGCTTCGAAACATGTTAGGTTCCCAGGGCTTGATGAGGTTTTCAAGACTCCGATGTCCACTGACGTGGGGATATGTGCCTGTGAACATGCTACATCTTGATTGGGAGCATACAGAAGCTTGTGTGAAGCAATTGGTGAAGAAAGTGCCTCTTTTTGCAAAGGCATCGATGTTTGGCGTCTTGATGGGAGTCCCTTGACGTGCTGTGTGGCCGATCGAATCATATCTCAGCTGATCTGGCATGAAAATGACTAGGTTCGGCCTGTCTTTGCCATTTTTCGACTCGATCTTGAGCGGCAGTGGCTTTGCCGGTACTGTGTGCGGTTTCGAAGTCATATCGCTCGCTTGAGGTTGCAACACTTGGACAGAGGAGTGAGTTGCGATCACTGGGATGTGAAAAGGTATTCTCTTAAGGAGGTCTCGATTAATGTCTCTATCGGCTGAATCGTCACGGGGCCCGGGCCCACTGCAAATTGCGGCTTGATGCCGGTACCGCTGCTTAGAAGTACGGCTGTCGGACGACGGCCCAACGGTCGTCGGAGGTGGCACTTGCGCTAGTCCAACTCCACGTTGACAGTCTTTCAACTATTGCATTCCAGCAGCCCATGCTTGACGTGTCTCACTGGACAGTCTGTCCCTTGAGTGTGGGCCCAGACTCTTTAGAAGCATCAGCTGCGACCATCAACTTACGCTCTGTAGACTTTCTGTGTCGAATCAAATGAGGTGACCAGCAAGCCCACTTCCTCCGACAAATCAGGAAGCTTGCCCGCCACGTGTACGAGAAGGACATCATATTCCGTAAGCTCCCTCCACAACCTTTCCCCACGGGGATATAAGTCCTACACTTTTCCGTGCGTCTCCCACGGCCGTCCGCAGTCTCGCGAAGCAGACATCTTCCCAGATCACCATGGGCAAGCTTCAGTATTTCAACAGACAGCTGGGACTGGCTTGCGGTCTTATTGCTCTTTCATCATTCAATTATGGGTTCGACAATCAGGGCTTTGCGACAACGCAGGCGATGAATGCCTTCGACCGACAGTTTGGCGTCTACAACGAGAAAAAGCACACCTGGAGTTTGGAGCCTTCTTGGCTGTCATTGTTCAACAGCTTGAACTACATTGGCTTTGCTGCAGGTCAGTTGGAGCGCAGATCGTCAGGGCAGTCTTACTCACATACTACAGGCGTGCTCATTGGAAGCGAAATCTCGTCCCGTTTTGGCCGAAGGTGGTGCATGTTCTGTATGAGCTGCTATGCTCTGATAACAGCTACAATTGGCGTGACATCCCAATCGAAAGAACAAATCATGGCAGCCCGGATTCTCAACTACATGTACGTGGGCATGGAACTGTCCGTTGTTCCTGCCTATCAAAGCGAAATCGTACCTGCACCAGTCCGTGGCATGATCGTGGGGACGTACCAGCTATCGCTCGTGTTGGGAGGATTCATCATCAACTGCGTTTGCAGAGGCACAAGTACAATCAGCGACAACAAGTCGTGGAGGATACCACTCGGCCTTTTCTACATTGTTCCCACCATTATTGCCTCTCTCATCTGGTTCATTCCTGAATCGCCACGTTGGCTTCTTCTGAAGGGCCGTCGGAAAGAGGCAGAGGCAAATCTGAGAAAGCTAAGAGAAGGCAAGTTCTCCGAGGAAGCCATCCAAGCTGAATTTTCTGAGCTCTCCTATACGTTGGAGATCGAGATTGAACAAGGAAATTTCAAGGAGTGCTTCAAAGGCCTCAACGGAAAGAGGACCATGCTAGTAGTCCTCGTCAACTTCTTTCAGCAAGCTACAGGTCAGGCATTTGCTAGCCAATATGGCGCCATCTATGTCAAGACGCTCGGCACTATCAACCCGTTCAACTTCTCACTAATCACAGCGGCCGTCAACATCTCGGGGCTCTGTGTCGCTCTCGCACTTACGGACAAGATAGGTAGAAGGTTAGTTTGTCCTCCCTTAGGTGCTTAGTGATTACTGACCACCCAACAGACCGCTCCTTCTCCTCGGCGCTGGGATTCAGACCGTCGGCCTGATCACTATGGGCGGTCTGGGCCTCCCAGCCTTGATTTCATCGGAGCTCAAAATTGGGATCATCTCAATGCTCGCTGTGATGACTTTCGGCTTTTCAATTGGATTCGCACCTCTTACCTATGTCGTTACCAGCGAATTACCCGCTTTGAGACTTCGAGATAAGACGTTGCGAATTGGCTTCTTTGTCAACGTCTTGTTTAAGTGAGTTCGATCCGAATAGAGTCAATCCCATCACTAACAGAATAAAGCTTCTTAGTCAACTTCTCCATACCCTACCTCATCTACGACGAGTACGCGGGATTGAATTCCAAAGTCGGCTTCATATTCGGCGCTCTTGCAGCTCTCTGCATGCTCTTCACATATTTCTTCGTGCCCGAGTGCCGTGGCAGGACACTAGAACAGGTCGACCACATGTTCAGAGAACGGGTGCCATTAAGACATTTCCACAAACACGACGTTTCCGTATTCGAGACATCTGGGGTCGATCAAGGTGATATGATGGGCATGAAAGAGGCTACCACAACCTCGAGGCATGTTGAGGACTTTCATGACTGAGGTCTCGTGCAGGCCAGAAAAGCGCGGCTGCGGTGGCGGGAGTACGCAATCTTTTCCAAGAGCTACATGTTGATTGCTAGATAGAGTGGATGAATGCGAACAAAGCTTGAAATCAGGATTGACGTAAAAAGGCTTTGCGTTATTACTCTTCGGGCTCGCTCAACCTCCAAAATCAAATCACTGTGCGATGGCCCGTAGGATTATTGCTACAAGTGCGATAGTCGAGGAACTCTGGCTGGCAGACTGCCCACTGTACGGTCGCTTGGTCTAGCCAGAAGGCCTTCTTGCATGCAAAATCGCGGGGTCAACCCACACGCGCGTTTGAGACAGCGTAGACGTAGAAAGTTCTGCTCATACCATGAGTCTGTGGTCGTGAACAGGCATCACTATCTAGCTCTAGAAGATCGCATTATTCGCACACGTGAAGGACCCTCTAATACCGTTCCCATCGTTCTCGTAGATATCTAAAAGACCAGATATCGCTGCGTACAGCCCCCCCACATTCATAAACAGTGCCATGCAGATGATCAGGAAGTTGAGTACTGACAAGGTAGCTTTCCTCCAGTTCAGGAACAACCCTCCCCAATTCATATGAAACCAGAGAATCGCCGCGAGTCCGAATGTGAACCAGGCAATAAATGTTGCGGAGCTGATTGACACAATCGAATCGAAAATAGGAATGGCGTTGGCCAGAATGAAAGCGAGCACCCAAAATGAGGTGACCATACCAATCCACATGACCCAGGACTTCAGACATCGGCTAGTGATCTGGTCTTGAGCTTTGATGACTCGCATGCCGGTGATGTACATGAGCTTGATAGAGGTGTGTCCAAAGACAAGGCCGGTGGCCAGCAAAGCTGGAAATACTATACCATAAGCAACCTTGGCAAGGGTTTCCGGTGCAGACCCCAGTGCAGGACTGCTGGTGAACTGACCCGCAAGACAGTAGATTGCAATGGCGCTAACAAGGTAGAATGTGATGGAAAAGCTCTGTAGAATGACCAACGCAGGCACAAAGTCTTGCGAGGGGTTCTCCATCTCGGCCATGAGACTTGGAAAGCCAACATTGCCGGCATACGAATAGGTGACTCGAAGGAAGGCGCCTACCCCTTTATTGAAGTCGACATTGTCTGCAAAGGCTTTGACCTGGAGATTGTATTCTTGGGGGGTACCCTGAGGCCCCTTGACTCCGAGTGAGATGATTGTAATCAATAGACCAGCTATTATGGAGACTGTTGACGGAATCCCGACCCAGGAAACGAACTGAAAGGTGCGCGGTAGGCAGAGAAGCCAGCATCCGATGATTGAGAATGCGATGAAAGCGACTGTACACATAGCATGTTCTGACATCGAGTTCAAGGCCACGGACATAGTGACACCGGCCGAAGCACAGGTGAGGATGAGCTTGATCACCATGCCAATGCCCGTAATGATCTGCAAGGTCTTCCCCCCTAAAACCTCCGCCTGATCTGCCATGTTGAGGACATGTGGATGCCGTCGATAGTATTGGAGTAGCTCGTACGCAGTGTAGGTACTGAGTGATCCCACAGCAATGATAAGGATGACGGTTGGGACGACGCCAATGTCTTGCGCTGCACCAGGCAGAGAGAGAATGCCGAGACCCACTTGATTAGTGATCATCACAATAGCCGCGTTCCACCGACCCATAGTTCGGTAACTCTTTCCTCCTTCGATTTCGTAAGCATTTCTGGTTTGGCCTTCACCAAAAGACTCTTCCTTGCCGAGGTCACGGCGCTGAGGTGACCCATATGTGCTGCCAGACCATTTGCGACTGGAGTTCTTTCTCTTTTCCGTGAACATCTTGAAGTGCTGCTGGCACAGTGGAAAAGGATCGAGTAAGGTCCGTATCTGGAACAACGACAGGCAAGAAAGTGACAAACAACCACCCTCTCCATGTTGCCTCGACTCCGTCTTATGTTTGTAGTCGCCATCGAGACCAACGTTACAATTTCGACGTCATACGAAGATGACACGGCCCTGGCGAGGAGCCTGGCTCGATAAGGTAGGGTTGTGCGCCACAAGTCACCGATCTCCAGTGATAAGAAGCCGTGTGTCGCGTGTCTCTGTTGTCCATCGCGTCCAATGATTGTAACACATCGTGTGATCTCCTTCTACCTGCTATCGGCGGCCAGTTGAGATATGAACAAAGGCTTGCACATTTGCAAGGGTGCGGAAGCCAAGCATAGGCGAACGCTTGGCAGAAGACAGAGGAACGGTTTGCTGATGTAATTTGGGGGCGTCAATTCGTGTTAGCGCTGCTTGCGTGGCCGCTGGATCCGGAAGTCGTGTCTATTGGCTGTTGCACTCACCATGTCCCAGTCCATGCTCATCCTTCCGAGCCATGAATGTTGCCGTGCTTCGCGGCAATGCTTAGATAGTGTTAGGACACCAGAGCGGACTCTCCGCAAGCAAGTCCGCTATACGACAAGTAGCGGATCTCAGCCCAGTTTAGTTTGTGATCAATATGAGCATAGGAGTCAGAAGACAGGACTGGCTATCTCGGAGGATTCTCTGAGCATCTCGTGACATGTATGCGTGTCGAGAACCCCTGCTTAGGTGTCATATCCGATCCTTCTGCCGCATGTTATCTCGAATGCAACGAAGAAAAGCTTTCGGAGTTCCACGACTTCTATTCGGCTATAGTACGGCATGAAGCGAAGGGTTGGCCTCAATCTCCGAACTTCTGACGCTATTCGCTCACTCAGATGCATCTTTAGGGTACCTGAGTAACATGCGCGATGCGCGATTGACCAAGTCATTCGAAATCTGGTTCCTACCTCGCTTCGAGGCTTGTCTCATCTGCTGTTCATTGAGCGGTTAAGTGGAAAATATTTGGTAGACAGCTCAGGCTGCACACAGGGCTGGCCCACTTCAATGCTCCTTCCCCGCATTGCAGGTTTCTGCCGGGGCTGCTTGGTCAGGAGTCGTGCATCTCTGACAAGAGCAAATTACTCGGTGCCGCGCAACAAGCAGATGCTGGCTCAAGGGCAAGAGGAGCGAAATGCGATCGGTCCAAGGGCGAAAGATAATCATGCCACTGGCATGTATCGCGATGACGTCCACATGATTTACAAAGCACTGGAGTTTGCCAATCTCGTTCCATCACTCCTGCCTCATTACATATTCGTGATGCGGAAAATGCAGCTGGTACCTTGCAGCGCAGTCGGGCATACGGACGCGGCTGACATCATGACGAGAGCCCCTCAACGTGAGGAACATCATGTTCAGGTACAGGAATCGACTAAATTGTTTCGTGATGACTTGAAAAGCAGAACTTCCCACCCTCCTTGACATAAACACGCGCTTCATACCTCAAATTCATCCCTCCGCCAAGACTTAGCACCTTCGATTTCAGCCGACATGTCCAGTCAACAATCGACTGGTGGAAGAGAAGATGGTAGATTTCCTGAATCGAGCTATGGGGAAGAAGGACAGGGCAGCCACGCACCTCAACAATCTGGAGCCGCCGTTCAAGAGGGAAATCTAGGCGGAAGACAGGATGCAAAATTCCCAGAGAGCAGCTACAGTGGTGGGCAAGGGCAGGGCCAAGGTCAGGGCACTGCAGCCTCTGGTGGAAGGGAAGACGGGAGGTTCCCAGAAGAAAGCTATGGAGGAGAAGGAAAGGGCTCCCAAGCAGCCCAGCAATCAGGACCTACATTGAAAGAGGGTGACCTTGGAGGCAGACAAGATGGCAGATTTCCAGAGAGCAGTTACTCAGGCGATTCCAAGTAAGCCAGCACAGCCAGAGACGTGTCATTAGTCACAATTTCTACCGCATGAACAAGGCAAGAGTCTGGCAATAAATGCAGGCAACTAGTCGCGCTCAATCGAGAGGTAATTGTGATAAAATGGCTTGCTACCTACTTCAAGGGTTTAACTTCTTGCTTGCTGATTATAGTAGTGATTGAAACCTGATCTTCGCATCTGGCCTGAGTGCGAACTCGCCACTAGTTATGCACCACCACAAGCGCATCTTCAGCTCTTCTCGCCATGACTTATCAAGTTCTCTTCGTTGTGGTTCTTGCACTGGCAAACCTGAACGGTCTGTCCTTTCGCGTGGTGCTTCCAAGCCACGCACCAGCAGCTTCCCCGCAATCCCTCGAGTCTGATTGACTGGGCTCTACTCCACACGCGCCGAGTTAGCGGTCCCTGTGTTTACTGTTAGGGGCCAAGAGGCGGTAATTGAAGTGCTAAAGGTTATCCCTTCCGCCCGGGGTTACGTTCGGATTTGAGAGAATTATCTGATATGACAGAATATGCGTCAAGTCTTGCTTGTCTCCCCGAGGAAATACAATGTGACCACTTCACTTGCTGCTTGAAATCCTATAAGCAAGAGGCCTACGATCGATCGGAAGCGGACGAGTTGGAGCTGGTAGGGTTCAACCACGCTTCGTGTCGTATACGGACGATCACGTTGCTCGCCAACACCACAACCTCTGGCATCTTTTTCGGCCTCGAATAGCAGCTCGTGCGTTGAAGGGTGCCATCTGCTCCGTCGTCTCCCGCCAATCTATGTGACTTTGACAGTACAGGTAGCAGCAGTAAAGTGCCACGGCCTCTTCCGCGCGCTTTTCCCCTCTGTTCTCTGTCCATTGCCGATCCTCTACCTTGACGGAAGAACAATTGAGTCAGCTACTGCGGACGAGCCAACGGCCGACTCCAGGTGGCATTGAGTGGGATCCGCAACGAGGACCGATTACCATCCCTCGCATAAAAGGTCCGCAGACCTACTGGACCTCGACAGATCCAAGCCTCCAATCACTGACGGCCTCGGCAAGCCCTCAACTGCGACAGAACGAGACACCACAAGAGGAGGGCACCTATACACTGTCTGAGAGCGTTCAGTGCGACAGGATTTGGACGTTGATGACAAGCTCTCGGAAGCAGCCACCGTCGCATAATTCTACGCGCCAACACTACGCTGTCAGTGGTGCTCGACGCTTCTTCCACAGTCCAGTGGCTTCAACCTCAGGCAGAACCGCGTTGTTGCACCTCAATGTCTGGGATACCACGCCCAACACCGAGCCTTACCTGCGATTCGGTCTTCACGAGGATACAATCCCTTTCGTCCCGGGCAAAAGATGAAGTGTGAAAGGTCTTCAGCACATCACAACGTGCTAGAACGAGGCACCATTGGGACACAAGCATGCGGATGTCTATGTAGGATACAAGCAAGCCCATCTGCGCAGCTGTCACTCGCATTGAGCCTTGCAGATAATCACCGCGTGAGGTTCATCTGTGCCCAGTCTCTGAGAAACAAGCCGCACCAACAATTCTTCATCTTCTACGTGAACAACCTCGTCTTTGACGATTCGTGTCCAGTCTTCCCCAGATAGGCGTTCAAGTCCCATGAGCAACCGGCCGACTCCATACTCGTCCTGAGCTTTCGCATAACATCACAGGCTGTGAGGTTCTTGATCTGCACTCTCGATCTATTCCATCTAGTTCGAAGAAGTTATGTGCTATGCCCTCTAAAGAGCCTATAGCACCGCTGCTGACGCATTGTGATCTCGTCGTTCTTTATGTGTGACTTTACCGGCGTTCCATGTAATGTCCGGCGGCGTTCCATGTGAGATCCGGTCTGCGAGGTCACACTATCAAGGTATCCGTTCGACCATGCTGACTGTCTCGACGAGATGACGTGACATCGCTGGTATACGTTTCCGGCCCTGAGTTCCGCCGCGAGAGGTCTGTAAGCGCTGGCGGACTTAACACGGCTTTCTGTATTGCCATGCAGGTGCAGCCCCTCCCTGCAGCTCTGCTTCTCGCAACATGCCTCCTGACATGGGGACAGGTGTACACAGAAGCTCGCGCAACCACTCTGGCAGATTCCTTTCTGGCCTAATAGCAGTGCACATGTGAGACAGTCCGCGGACTAGATCATCGATGTGCGCCATCAGCACGGGCAGGTGAATCAGAGCAGCGGATGACCAGCAGTCCTCAATCGCCGGTTCCGAACATGTGATCGATGAAAGAAGGAGCCAAGATCATGATATGACTGCCTGCCAAGCCGTACCCTCAAACGGTTGCCGCTGGCAGAAGGAGAGACATACAGCTTGCCAATGCGCCTCGCTGGCTTTACGACACTTGGCCCCTCGACATCATTGTCTGCTTGCCATTTAGATATTGGAGGGACTTAGAGTGACAGCACCGGGAGACCTGACTATTCCGTGTACTCCGGCAACTCCTCTATTCCCTCAAACTCCTCCATGCTCAGCTCATACCCCAGGTGACGCTTCAGCAACTCATGGGTCACAAATCGCTCCGGGGTATTTCCCTGCGCGTCGACAAAGCTCACATGATGATTCACATCGCTGATCCGCTGCAACTCGTTAGCGTGTCTGTGATGGTGTGGACACCCGTCAACTCCTATCAAGAAAATTGTCACATGCGCCCAGGAAAGGCCTAACAGATCCAGCTCGAACTCGTCCATATCGGTCGCCTCGCCATCAAGCAAGAGGAGTAGACGGAGCATCGGCGTCTGTGGACCAGCTTGCCAGCCATACACTGGGTGGTGTGTCGCGGACTCGGAATGTTTGGTGAAGTGGAGTTCTTTAACCTTCTGCCAACCTGTCATTACACGTGTGCCGCCGCCCAAGCGCACATGGCGGTCCCACATGTAATTCAAATTCCTGTGGGTGATGGTTCCGATGTAGCTTGCTGAAGAAGAGAACGTCGTGAGGTCGTATCCTTGGAAGGAGTGATCGTGGTTCGCCATCGCGTCGGTGAAGCGGCGGATGATCGCTTTCGCAACATCTATGACACGACACCGTCAGCTTGAAAAGAAGATTAGTAGTGGAAGGTGTTACCTTTGTTCTTTGGCTGGGTTGATCTAGCGTAGCCGGTGATGAGATACTGATCGTATTCCGGCCGTACAGGGTCAAAGTCCATGGATCCTGAAACATCCAACAAGATCATCGTGTCGTCTGTCGGCATTTCTGGACGATCATACGCTACAAAAGGCGCAGGCATCACCTGTTTAGAATAGCCGCCAGAAGTGTGCTGAACGTGGCAGATGTCGGTAGGAGAGTAGTATTGAGGAGGGGGCTCGACCGCACTGGCCATCCTGGCACGAGCCATATCCATCGCCGAGATGAAGTCCGGTTTCATTCTCATCCCAGGAGTGCCTTCCCGATGATTCAAAACCCAATATAACCGCTCTTCGGCGGTATCTTCGTACCCACGCCATGCAGGAGTGATTCCTCGCCATCCAGCAGCGGCTTCGATGCTGAATTTTAACGGGTTGGAGGCTTGATCAGCCCAGGCCACAGGAATCGGTTCGAAGTATCCAGCCCGGAGCAGGTGTAGGTACTGAATGGGATGGCGGATTCGAAGATCCGCAATCTTCCTAGTCATGCCGGTCTTGTCCTGATAGACTGCTACAATATATCGCCACTGGTCATCTGGCCATCTTCCATTCTCTTCGGTCAGAATTGCGTTCCGTAGCTCCCGACTTCTGTCTACTGTCTTCACGGCCTTTGCGACTGATCGTTCCTCGGATGATTTGATGCCAATAGATTTCCTAAAGCTTGCGAACCTAGATGGCTTGGTGGGTTTCTTTTCCTTACCATCCAAGTCAGCAGAGGCTGTGCTCTGCCGCATCTTCCCTGACTGGCTGCCGTCGTTGGCCTTAGTTGGTGTCTTCCCCCCGTCGGTCTCAGACAGACTCAAGTTCGGCATTGCGACATCCAAGAGGGCGCCGTCATCCCAGATATTGACCTTTGGTTCCCTGGCATCTATGTTGGCTTGTGCTTCGACATTCAGACGGTTGTTGAGCGAAATGGTCTGATGTATGGACTGGGCGTGGTAGCCTGGTTGTGGTCTTGCAACACCCCAAGCAAATGCATTGTAGCCGTATGGCGACACGACACGGTATCTGTAAGGATTACTGCTAAACATGCCTACGCCGGTGCCGGCTCGATAGTTGTCATTGTACGCCTTCTCTCCTACTCAGCACCAGAAGCATCAGTCCCACACCAAGATAGAACAAGACAAATCAGCAAGGTATACGAACCAGGATACATAACGGCATTTGACCACATATCCTGCACCTTGTACCGACTCCATTTCATTCGCTGGTATTGGTGGATGGGACAATTACAGTAGTAGTCCGTCTCGTGTTCGGGATCGATCTCGCTGTTGTAAATGCGATACTGAAACTGGAGGCTTTGAAGTGCATTCTGCATTTGTTGCTACTGGAGAGTTAGTTGATGCCGTCGTTGTGAGCTCGAGTTCCGAATAGAAAGCGCACCTCATCTTTCGCACGAATTCGGGCAGCCTCGATCACCTTGTTCGTGTGCTGGTGATTCGCTACCACTCTGCCTGTGCCATTGGAGGGTGGCGGACCCGATGGCGGCGCATAGTCGGGAGGCCGAGATTTCTGGTTGGTATCGGCTTGCTTCAAGTGAGTTTGTTGTGCCTTGAGTGTAGCCTGCGCGGGTCGTGCAGTAGCTATAGTACTAGCTTGATCTTCCGCCTCTAATGTCTTTGCGAAATGCCAATCTTCATGTTCTTCTTTCTCGCTAGAGTGCAATGATTGACCACATTGCGAGCAAGAGAAATGATCTGCGAGCTTTCCCAGAGAGTCGAAGGTCGACTTCGTCTTATTGTCGCCGTCCTTCAGGGTGACAGCGCCATTTTCTGGTTGTTTGACATCCATTGCAACGACGGCAGGCTCGGAATACTTGTGACCTACCTCGTAGAACTACCCTTCAGCAAGACAACGCAATTGGCATCAGACAATGTTACTGTGCAGTATGCTATCCCATGTTTGAGTGTGCTTCTCAAACCAAGGGTATGAGGATATCATTCTGCAAGCAGATGTACGCGCAATCATCGCCCCCCATGGTTCGAGGCTATGGCAGCTAGCAGGACCTCGTGACACAAGCACTGCCGCTACTGTAGGCGAAGCTTAGCAAAGCTTACATTCAACCCCGCAAGCAGCTCGTCGTTAAAGGGAGCTAGTACGGGTGGAAGGCAATGTGCGTCATTGGTAGTGGTGTTACTGAGAGATAAAAGTAGCTACAATGATGGCGAGACACAGGTTCACGAAGGGACAACTGGGGTGTGCCTGTTTACCCAACACCGTGGTCTGTCCCTAGGGCAACAGGTCATCGAATTTGTATAAATTACTCAGATGTGTCCCAAGTCTATCACCACTGTCCGGCCTGGGCCACAGACAGCATCGGTTGATCTTTGATGTGGAATTCCGTAGGAGAATGCGAGTAACATTGTGGTCCAAATCTGTAAGATTCAGCGACACATGAGCATTATAGCGAAAAAAGTCACAAACGCAGTCCTTGTCATTGGAGCCGAAAGCGGTATGGGTTGGTTAGACCTCACCTTGACCTGCTCCTGCCACTGTGCCCGAAAGCTCTACGCGTGACTTTTTGCCAGCCTTGGATAAGTCTTTTAGGCGCGATGTTCGAGGGCCGACTAGTGCGGTCCTTGGTCAAGATGAAGGCAGGACGTTAGGGAGAGTAACTTTTGTTCGAGGGCTCACTGACCGGGAGAGCGCTATGATTGCTACATTGGTACGCTCTTCCACCCAGCAGCAACAAACCAATATATGGAGTTATGGAGTAGCATATTCGCCCAGTGGATCCGCTCTCTTACCTAGACATCTTCCCTTATCCTTTGCGTCCAACGAAGGCACTATCTATCTTCTACCTGCTCTTCTGCGACGAATTGTGGCACTATCACAACTCGACTCTGCATAAGCATATCGTGCTCCTCGACCCTGATCTGCTCGTTCCCAACACTGGCTTCAATGTGTGTCGTTGGGGCAAAGGGTCGATTAGTATCTATTGTCTAATAGAAGATCCTCGAATTCGACATAGATCGGGTGTGACCGCTTTGCTGGTTTCAAAATTTGCTAGTTTGCTGCATGCATGCTGCGGCGTTGCTGGAGCAGGACAAGTGCTGGGCGAATTCATTAGAGCTCGGAATGACTAACTGAGGAGACTGTACACAGAGAGACAGAAGACGAGTCGTGTTCAAAAGCTGGCAGCACGTACTCTAGATGTCCAGCTGGTTGGCAAGACCGCAACTTAGTTACGGCAGCTGGGGCATGTTTGTTATGTTTGGGTGCTGGCTTCGGCTTCGGTATCTCGAGCTCCGTTGCCATCCGGCAATTTCTTCGAGAAGCCATATTGAATGCATGTCTTCAGGGTGTGCGAGTCAGACTGAATCTACTCAAGATCTGAGTATTGGCGTTGAAAACTCCCTTAGCTACTATGAAGCGGCTCGACATTGTCGCCATCACCAGTTACTGGTACATCTGCGACCAGCAAACCCTTTGATCGTGCCGGACCGCGTTTCCGACAGCCGACGTAAGCGAAAAATCAGGACACGGACTAGGTCAAGAACGAGGATGACTGAAGTCACACCAGTGTAGACTCTATCTCACAAGATGCACACACGATCGAGGTACACAACCCTGATCCCTGTAACTCCAACGACATCATTATTTATTACTATCTCCCCATACACAACAACAACGTTGAATCATTGCCAGTAAACCTTGCTGCCGTACAAGACACCTGAGACTGTCCGATCAATACTCAAATCTCGCCATCGGTCATACGACACCTTCGCCCTACTGTAGCCCGGGCGTAGTCAGCCACTCTCTGCGTGGTTGACAGTCGTAGCATCACTCCGCGAGCTTACCACCCTGCTTGTTGATGTTTGTTGTCCTGATGCGTGTCCTTCGCTGCTGCGGTGATAATGACTCGCTGCACTTTCTTCAAACCTCTCCATCTCACGGCATTTCTCCTCATACTTGACCATGTATTCATCTCTCTCACGATCAGCAGTAGTGCGAGCGGAAATGGCACGTTCTTTCTGCTCACGAGCCTCCCTGAGTAAGGTTCTTAGGCTCTCAACCTCGAACTCAAGCTCCTTGCTGTCATCGTTGTATGTCGTAACAGTCTCGGTAACTTCCTCGTACTCCTGTCTGGTTTTCTCGAGATCCTCACGGAGACGGTCGCGAGCTTCAGTGACGGCACGAATCTCGGCTTGGAAGAGGACGATTTGCTCTTTGAGATCTGAAATTTCATTGTTCAAATTTCCGTGCCTCTCACGTCCTTCGTCACGTTCGCGGTCGAGGATCTTGATTCGCTCGGCAAAGTTGTGGCCTTCTGAACGAGCCTCGGTCAACGCCGCTTCAGTCTTACGCAAAGACTCTGTGAGAAGAATGATTTGACGGCGGTTGTCGTCGAGCTTTCGTTGGGCTGTGGTGAGTTCATCTCGCAGCTCGTCTCTCTCCAAGACAGTGGTTCGGTGTTGCTCGCGAGCTCTCTCTACAGACTCCTGTGCATCGTTCCTTTCCAACTCAACATCTCGGAGTTTCTCCTTAGTACCTAGAAGCTCCCGCTTCATATGGTCATACTTCAAGCTGATCTCGGTGCATCGTTCATCTGCCTCTTCCCGATTGGCAGTCATGGTTTTAAGTTCACGACGAACGTTCTCCAAATTATGCTGATGTTCATCCTTCTCCTCTTCGACAACCCTGACGTGCTCTCGAAGCTTGTTGACTTCCCGCTGAAGTCGCTCATATTTCTCGGTCATATCGAATACGTCCTTGGATGACTCTTCAGCGCGAGCTCTTGCTTTTCGAGCATCATCCTTCAGGCGTTCTATCTCAAGGAAATGCTCCTCCCGCTCCAGGTCATACATCTTGAGACGATCGGCGGCTGACAATACCTCCTTCCGCGAGGCCTCGTACTTCGATGTCATGTCAACCAATCTGCTGCTGACTTCCGTGCGCTCACGGTTAAGCTTGTACAGCTCATTTTGGTGTCGATCAGCTTCCTCCCTTGCTGAGTCACGATCGCTCTCGGCGGTCATGAGGATTAGCTGAACGGACTCAAGTTCGCTGCGGATACGTTGGTAATCAACATTGCTACGGCTGCTGGTGTTCCTGATCTCGTGAAGCTCATTACGGGTCCGCTCAAGTTCGTTGTCGCGATCGATGACCTTCTTCTTCTCTGCAGTGACACTGGCAATAGCAGCAGACAGTTCGATCAGAAGCTTCTCGACCTGTTTTTTCCTTTCGGCAGCTTCATGACCATGTCTGTTCTGTTGAGAGCTTTGCATTTCAAGCTCCTCGGAGACCTCGCCGATCTGATCGAGCAACTCTTCACGTTCTCGGGACAGTGAATCTCTTTCAGAGACTATCCTTGCCCACACCTCCTTCAGTGAGGAAGCTTCCCGTGACGCATTGGACATCAGATCCATCAAGGCAAAAAACTTACCTTCAGCTTGAGATGTCAGCTCCATCGACATCTGGTTACGATGTGATGACATGAACGAGCCTGAGCGGCGAGCTGTGCGACTACTTTTACGGCTGGATCGTGCCATCGACCGCGATGAAGAGGAGCCGTTGGCGAAGTCAAATGACCTGTTGCCGCCAGTAGGAGTTCCTGGCTCCGAGAAGAAGTCGCGCTCATGCTCTTGCAGATTGATTTTCATGATGGCGAGCTTGTCGGGTGAGATAGGATTGTTATAGGTATCCACGTTAGAGGTCGTGGAAGTTGTGGAATTCTCCATGTTGCTTGATGTACTTGGTATGCTTCTGCCTTGTGTATCAGACTGGAGACGATGAATTATCCGAGAGAGATTTGAGTAGACAACGACTTTCGACGTTATGTAGAAGAGCCAGCCAGGAGCTCACCATTGACGACACCCACATGCAGGTTGAACCCTGGATCTATTGCCTCGAGCTCATGTGGGTTCAATATCTGCAAGCTGAAGTCAAGATCTTGCCGAAGGCAGTTCGAATCTGCAGATCCGTAGCGATCCTGCTCTTCTCTGGCTGCAACAGGGCCCATACAAGCTCAAAGGCATATACTGAAAGAGCCAAACGCCAGTCGTTGACATAAAAAAATGGATTTCCTTCTGCCCGCATCCACCCACTCGCATGATGAGAACCAAAGTGATGTCAAACTCCGTAGCCCTAACAGCTCGAATTGCATAGGCCGCCCTGGGCATGAACCACCAAAACGGTATGCAAAGAAAGCATATGGAGCCGGTACGATGGGCGACGTAAAACGGTCATGTCTCAGCACGCTGCAAGTCGCCAAATACAGATTCGATCTAGCCTGCAATACGTTTAGTGCAGCTCCGGGCTGGAGCTTGTTGCTGCCGCTGATCAGTATACCATCTGAATGGATGGCCATTGCTACGCATTGGCGCCGATGCGTTTAAGCAGATGGTCCACCCGGTATGATAATGAACAGATTCGGAAGTCCAAGAGTGACCGACTCTGCTCATCCTGGAGGAGCTGCAACCCTTTTGGTAACCATGCATCCCTGCAATTCCTTGGGGTTCAGCATCCTTGAACTTCAGCTAGGCAGATGAGCATGCATGAGCCGGAGTCGATTCGCCCTCTGACGTACCAGCTCCGCACCAATGCTGCAGTATGCTGTACTGTAACTCGAAGGCTCCATCGATAGCGATGGGGTTCTGTGGGTACAGTCATCAATGGGAACCGGAAATCTAATGGAGAGATGGAAAGAGATGGTCATCTTGATGTGTGTGTAGTACTCCTTACACGTACGGGTACTCCGTGTTATACTTACGTGCCGTACGCTGGTCCTTGGGAAATAATGTTCGTTGATTAATCGTCGTGACCAGGATGACGAAAGAGTTCGTCTCCAGTACGAGCAAGCAGATCTCCTGCAGGCGATCGTGCAGGTCTTTCACTCTCAGATTGACTTCGAGATTTGACATAATAAGCGCAGAGCCAACACATTCAGGCATAACCCTAGCAGCCGGACGGATGCTCCCGCGTCCGGCTGATGCCTGGGAAGCAATGCTTGCACCGTTGAAATGTAGCCGAGCACCACACTAGCGATTCGTGTTTGACGAAACGGCAGGGAATGTGTACTTTGGTCTTGTCTGGGAGCAGGGCTCATCTCGCACCTTAAAGTTCATTCTCAACAAATTTACTCTCGTCAACCGTTGCCTTGTTCGTGATGCGACAACCCCAGGCGCTAGAAGTGTATGTAGCGCAGCTTGCCTGACTCGTCGCTTTGTGTGATGTCAGTCAGCCTCTGCCCTCTAGGACCTTCTCGAGCATAACCCAGGAGACTGGGTACTTAGTCCTGCAAGACTGATCGCAGATAGTAACATCGTCTTGCAAGCAGTCGTGGAGGGCGCCGTGGATAGAGAGACTACCGCAAAGTCAATCTGTCGTAAAGTTGTGCCAGCAGAGCACAATTCTAGGACCACATCTGGAATTGCTGCTTTTGTCGTTGTCTAGCGACACTGTGCTGACCGAGTGAGAGCGAGGCAGCCCTTACTGGACGAAAAGAGATGCAGCCAAAATGGGAAGTTGTAGCGAGGTGGTAAACAACAGGCGTTGGGTCGAACTATGAATGTAGCAATATGTCTTATTGACAGAGAGCTTCATGAGCCACCTGATTGACTCCATGTCTGTTATCCTTACGCGCTCTTTGAGTCCATTGTAAACATCGTTATGGGACGTAGCCGATCTAGTGTTATTCAGCAAGGTCAATTTCTTACCAGGTCCTGCCAACAGATCTGCTGCTGTGACCCTAAGCTCCTCTCGAGAAAGACGAGTCTCGGACCACACGAACGAGAAATCTCGCAGTGTTCTGACGTGCGCAATCCTTCAGTGAGAAAAAAAACCATGTTCGTCCAAAACAGCCGTTAACCATGGGAGAAGTTAAGCGACGTATAAACTTGAGAGATGCTTATCAGTACTTAACGTCGATACTAATTCCCATCCTAGAACTACTTCACAAGGACTAGGCTTCTACAGGGTCTCGTACCAGGCATACATCAGGTGCTGTCCTCTTTGGAATTGCTGACATCCATATGCTGCCTAGCAAATGGACTCTTTGCTCTTAACCTCGTCCCGTACCTTTCCAATACAAATGGGATCGGTATTAGTAGTATTGCCAAAAAGGCCAATATCGTGCCAGCCCAGTTATATCCCTCGTTCTCGAACATTTGCGTGCCAAACAACGGAAAACCAGCACCAGCCAGATTCCTGACTAGTCCTACACCTGCTAGGGCACTGGCCGAAAAGACCATGTAGCTATCCTCAACATACATGTATGTCATCAGAATAAGCGTGTAGAAGGAGAGACCGAACATGACTGTCGCAAGGATGGGCACAATCCAGTGAATGTTGTACTGAGGTGGTGAAGTCCAGGCAAACCAAAACAGTGATACGGGGAAGAGGACAGCAGCCAGCTTACTCAATTGCAGCCGTGCTTCTGGTATGTTCCTGTACCGATTGTCATCAGTGTCAGCCGCAACGTCACCACTACCCACACTCTCTGGTTCTTTTGTGTGATCACGTATAGCTTTCTGGTAATGCTTCTCTTGCCAGATATTGACGATTGGACCGAGTGTGATGCCGACGACCAGGCCCAGGAACGATAGACCGACACCAATCGTGTCGAAGCCGTAGCCATGCTTCCCAAAGACAAGGGTGAAAGCGTCGTTGAAAAGAAAGGAAAGTCCGTACAGGTACCCGTTGTAAAGCGAAGCGAAGATGATGATAGCTTCGGTAAACAGGAAACGGAATGGCCGAGACAGCGTACTCCGAAACAGCTGAGACAAAGGCTTTTGCTTCATTTCCTCGGGTACCGTGACGTCGCAGTCGTTTGCTTCTTTGCCAAGATGGGCGGCCTGTCGCCGGAGCAGGACCGAATGTCTCGTTTCGTTCTTGAAAGGCACCAACACAACCACCATAATCAACCAGAACCCGCCACAAATCCCAAGCAGAGCCCAGAAAATATCTCGCCAGCCTCGATACTGCGCAACAAACGACAGGAGGAAGAAGCCAAGGGGACTGCCGACTACGGCAGCCCAGAGAAATAGACTCATGGCCGGGCCGACATGGTGTCGAGGCCACAGATCCGCAATCGTGCCACCGAAGTTCGCGATCGTTACGCTGGCGAAAATGCCAGACAGGAGTCGTAGGACAAGGAAACCACCGAGGTTCGTAACAAGAGCAGTTCCAACGAGCAACAATAGAAAGATGCCATATGGAACAATGTATAGCATGTTCCTGCCATAATACTCGGACAGAGGTGCCAATGTCATGGGTCCCAGGGCAAGACCTAGAACATACAAGCTCAATCCTAACACTCCGACTTCAGAGCCGACTTGAAACTCTGTGGTGAATTTCTCGCTTCCAGGTGAGAAGCCAGAGGCTGCCCAAGATACAGAAAGATCGACAAGGGTGATGGCTGCAACAACAACCCATTTTCGCCATTCCGGCCAATTTCGAGGATCTGCTGGATCACCTGGTGTAAAGGTCACGATCTTCTTTGGCATGTCGTAGGATGAGGCATGCCGGTCGTTGGTCGTTGTACTCATGTTGTCGTGCTAGGAATACTGGCGTAGCAGGAACTCGTTACGTCCATGACAAATACAACAACACTCTCAGTGGGAGAACGGTGGTCATATGTAGCTACAAGAAGTATTATGTCAAGAGTGGGAACACAAAAGAAATGGCACCCACGCTGTCGTTCGAGTGTGCAGACCATTGCGTCGCAGGTACCGACTGTTTGGTGTGACCATGATGAAAGGATGCAAAAGCGTTTGCGTCACAGCTTGGCCCGAATCCAACGACGATGTACATGGCGGTAAGCCATGGGTGGTTGTTTAGCATGCCAAGGACGATCTCTACGATTGGGGACAAGCATTTGACAAAGGACGGGGCTCCAGAGCTTGACGGGGAGATATCATTTATCTCGCGTCAAAGAGTGCCGAACTCGCCAATGTTTCCCTGCAGTAACTACACGTAGGTACGACCAGCCATCACTCGTGCTTAGCTGCATCCAACGCGCGAAAGGCCTACGTCATGAATATCATTGGAACATGCTATCGCACCAACGCTGGTCACTCCTCGTTCGTCCGCTTTGACCGATGTTCGAGTATCAAGACTCCCTTCAACCGGCCTCGATTGAGACATCTCGGACCGCTGAAGCAATCTTTGTACTAGCAGGCCGCGCTGAACGTCATGGCTCTTTGACGGTGCTACATCACTCTATGTTTGATCTGTCTGCGTGACGGTAACGCCTTCACAGTTCTGTTCCCACCTATGCCGAGCTTCAACTGCATCCGCCGTTCTGTCTACCAAGCTCGTGCATGCACGAGGCTGCTGACTGCTGGAATTGATACTGACCATATAACCAGATGTCTCACATTCACCCTTGCATTACCACCATGGCTATATCTGGGACGTGCTTGCAGCCGAGATCGAGCGCTCAAGCGGCCGAAGGGCTCTCCGGTGAACCTCAAGCAAGATGGCGAAACCATGCTTCTGAGCAAGCGCAGTCAATGCAAAATAAAAAGAACATATCCACGGTTGCGTACTATCGAAGAAACACTGAAAGAGTATCCCCAGACGGCAGGGAAAGGAACCGAAGACAATGTCGAAGTGGGATCGGTCTCCAGGCGAGATCTTCGAACAGAACGTGCTTTCGACGAGGCTCCGTAAGCATGCTTGCTGACATGAACACGTGCATCTTTACTATTCGCGCCGGTCAAGGGAAAACGGTACTAATGGCGACAGCTCATTTGCACTTTTGTTCCCAACGCAATCCGATCCGAAAGCAGAAGACCGCCCCATGCAACATTCCTTCATACCAGAAGCTATCCTTCCACTGACACCCTCTACCACCCTATGTATCCTAAACCATTTGCGCGCTATGTGCTCGACGCTGCTGACGATGAACACGGCCCTCGGCATACGAGGCAGGAGATGCACTTTTGGCTGGAGAAGGCGACTGCGCCACATTAGAAACACCATCTTGAACAGGGAAAGATGCTTGAGATGGGCTCGAAACCGTGGTCGAAACCTGAGCAGAATCCGCCGATTGCCCTGAATTCTGCCCGCCAGCTGGTGCACCGCCAGGACAAAGAGTGAACGTCAAATCGCTGTTTTCAGGGCACACCTTTGTTCGTACATCATCAGGCAGGTTGTAGGCGGCATCGCACATGTCCTGACCGGCTGGGCAATTCACCGTCACGCAACTTGGAAAGCCTTCTGCTCCTTCCATTGACGGAACAAGCGACATTCCACCCGCGGAGAAAGGATTGCCATCGATGTTCGATATGTCATATGCGACACTATTACCACTAACCCAGGTGTATTCGAATTGTGTGACGGCACCGTCGATACTGGAAGCGAGCTTGATTGAGATACCGACGCCATCCTTGCTGAACTCCTCCGAATAGCCGTTCGCCGGGAGCGCTGCCATGTCTGAGTGAGCACTTTGTCCGACAGAGGCGAAATAGACCTGGGAGCCACAGTTGTTGACGACACGCGCGGTGCCAGCAGCGAGAACCGAGGGTGCTAGGGCGAGCAGCGATGCTGCGATGGTAGATGAGTGGTGCATCGCGTGGGTTGAAAATCTGTCACAGTACTTTTTTATTGATGCTTGGGGCTGTGGAGTGTTGAAATGAAGACCCGAGGTGGTGGAGGGTTGTAAAGAGCAACGACACTCTGAAGAAGCCGGGTAAGAACAAAGGATCCTCATCGTACAAAAGATGTTCGTTGAGAGCAACCGGATTGTGGTTAACTCGATCCACCGGGATTGCTTTGTTTCGACCATGCTAGCTATTCTCAAGTCAAAAGGACTTGGGAAGTGATGCAAGCGGTTGGACAGCTGGAATTAATCTCTGCCTGTAGAAGCTTGGGGTCCTACCTCTAAGGCTTCATTCGCCTTGGCGGTCAGGTTGCATTGTGTCCTTCCTTGCCCCTGACTAAGCCAAGTTCAATTCTCCATTCTTTGAGGAAAGAAAATCTGACCGAAATAGGCCTCCAGTTGTTTGACCTCCTCCAGCTCACACAGGAAGGCAACGTGCTGGTCTGGCCTGACGACAGCGACACATCCCCTGTCCTTGTTCACTCCCCACTTCTCATATGCGTCATCAAAGTCCCCTTCTTCACCATGGTTGTTGTTCGAGAAGACCTTCCAGTAGTCATATCCTAGCTTCGGATCGAAGGGGTGGAGGATTTCTGGTAAGTTGAAGAGTTCAACCTTGTAACGGGGTGCGGCGTGGATGGTCAGAATCTCAACGAGCGAGTCGAATTTTGCGCGCATGGGCGTGGAGGTGTGCACGAAAGAGGAGGGACTAGCAAGGTACGCGGCTAGGTCCTGCAGACGCGACATCTGCGGAGAGTTGCTGATGTCTCCAGGAAGGATGAGGATCCGCCAGCGCCCATCGGATGGTAGGAGGGTGTGAGCGTGAACAATGTTCGCTTCAGCGTGGTTCATAATCAAAGCCGAGGGTAGACGTTGGCCAACAATGACATTGCTAGCTAGTGATTGGTTCGATTGAAGTTGGAATTGTTTTCTCGAATTGGTTGACATGTCCTTTGCGCATGTTGGCGGGACCAAGACATTCGGACCATATTGCACGCTGACGCCGCTGAGGAAAGTCGTAAATTGGTCACGGAACTTGTCGTAATCGCGCGCTTGCTCGCCTGGTCCATCGGAGTAAAAATTGCTCATCTTCTGATCCAATTCAATGAGCTGTGTAGCTACTGCTCGTCGCTCGGAGTTGTACGTGTCGAGGATGTGCGGTTGTGCGATGCCATGGGCGACCTGTCCTAGCTTCCACATCAGATTGTACGCATCTTGCATTGAGACGTTCATCCCCGCGCCCATTGTGGGCGAATGTGTATGAACAGCATCGCCTGCCAGGAAGACCCGATTATCGACCGAGAAGTTAGAGGCGCACAGCTGGCCTACTGTATAGACAGACCACCAGTCGCAGTGAGAATACGAAAGCTTGTAGGGGCTGAGAATCTTCGAGGCCGTTGCAGCGATCATCTCTGGGGTAATATTGCTAGTGTTGAGTTGGCCATCTTCGCCGCCTGAGTCACCGAGTTGAACGTACAAGCGGACCAGACGGCCTTCGCGGGGAACGGTCATTATGCTGCCATTCTGAGAGGAGTGAATTGAGCAGGAAACTCGGATATCAGGAAAGTTGGTGATGGGGACAATATCAATCACACCGAAATGCTTTCTCGTCTTGTCACCGACCATCTGAAGTTTGAGCTGTTTCCTGACCCAGCTGTGGCCGCCGTCCGTGCCAAGCACGTATTTGGCTTTGATGGTCTCCTCTCGTGGCGACCCTGATGTCCCGTCTTGCGTGTTCTCAGCGTGTGGCGGGTAGTCATGGCTGATCCGCAATGTTATAGGGTAGGCACCGTGATCGGCTATGCAAGTGTCATCAACCTCCAGACTGTTGGTCTGTATGTTGCGCTCAATATGAATACGTCCTTCGCTGTTTAGAAAGTCGATAAAATTCTGCTCTATGAAGCCCTGATGTATACCCATCTGACAGTAGCGGCCAAGATCTTCTTCCCTGGACAAGACACGCTGCGTACGTTGAATAACGCTTTCATCTTCAGGGTCAGGGTTCTGAGGTAAGGTTAGTGGTCTTTCATTGCACGAGGGGATTGTCGTACCCAGGAGCATATCTCTCGAAGCTGGTATGCTGCTCTCTCAATGGGAGTCGCCAGTCCGAAGCTGTCAAGGATCTCCATCGTACGAGTATGGAGTCCATCGGCACGGCCGCTTTGAACCCTATCAGCCTTGTCGTCAAGGACTCGCGCATCTAGTTTGAGCCGACTGGCCCACGCAGCTGCCATAAGCCCGGCTGGGCCAGCGCCGACGATAACGAGATCATGATAAGCTGTGATTGATTTCATCATGATGGGATAGTGTGCTTCGATGGAAGAACCTTGTACTTGAATAGAGATAGTTACCGTCGATGTTATTGATATTGCATACCGTAGTGTATCCAATTGCTGGACTTGTGGCGCATGAAAACCTTGTCTATATAGTGAGCAATAGTACTGCTTCTTTGGTCAGCCGTGGAGGCGTCCGTGCATAAGATTGAATGGTCAAACGAGGCATAAACGGTTATCGAGCAAGCGCATAGGCAGCATAGACAAGATCAACGCAATGCAGCCAAGGAGCCACACATCTTCAGCGTATCTAGATAGTAGTTATCATTACAGTCGAACGGGCGGATCGGTACCTGCATCCACACATCTGGGTCGTCACTTGGATTGTATATGATCTCATGAAAGGAAGTGTTTGAGTGGTTCGGAAGAGAAGCATGCAAATACATTACTTCCGTAGTAAAAAACGACCACTAGCTACTGCGCGCTGGGGCTTGACCACGCGTCTCGCAAATAGTGGCGTACTCAATCACGGCCTTCAGATTAGACTATGAGAGTGCGTTTCTCACAATATTCGAACCTGATGGTAGTACGATCGTTGAGCGAGCCCTCAAGGAGCTACAACTAGCGAACAAGGACACACATCCAGCCTCAGGCATAAATGCCATAACGTCATCAGCTTTTGGCTTTCGTGGAAATGCTCCCTTTGGCGCTCTGTGTCGCGTGATAAAAAAAAACATGTGAAGGACATGCAATTCCAAGAACCTGACTATCTTGTATGCCGAATTCCAGTCCGCTGACGCATTTGGGCTCCTTGCTGCTCGACTCACGCTTGTGGTCGGGTCAGACAAAACCTCGCAGTCTCGATCTCGGACGGAACCTTAATCCGACAGGGTGCCTTCCCGGAATAGAGTTTCCGCTCTACCCCTTGTTGGTGTCGCGATTGGCACGGCTCTCTCATGCCTTGCTCGCACGTTGCTTCACACTGACTGACTGACTGACTGATCAATTCACTCTATCTGTATTGTTGCGCCTGTGGCTCCATCTTCGTGCTTGTGCCACCATGCTATCTCGGCCAACTTCACACGCGTTTGCTCTGATGATTGCTAGGGAGCTGGACTTTGTCCAACGTACTCTTTGACGGCTTAATAACGACTCATGTATTTTGTTCTCTTCCTTTGTAACTTGTCTGCTGCCATTCCGACCTTTCTGTCTCCTTCTTAACCCCTGCCCTGCTACAAGCACACTTCATCGTCTACTGACAATCATGGGTTCATATGACGGCCACGATGAATCAGCAGCAACTCACATCATCGACATCCGATCAAGTGTCAAAGAGCTGCTGTCGGCAAAAGACATCGAGCAGGCACTAAATGCTGAACCGCCAAGCTTTCCGTCCTTGCTGCTCTGGAACGAGCATGGCCTCAAACGCTTCGAGCGTGTCACCTACGCGAAAGAGTACTACCTGACCAATTGCGAAATCGAGATTTTGAAGCAACACAGTCACCAGATAGCGTCGCGCATTGAGCCCGGCTCCGTCATTGTTGAACTAGGCAGTGGGAGTTTGCGGAAGATCATGATTCTGCTTCAAGCGCTTGAGGACCTACAGAAGCCTGTTGACTACTACGCGCTTGATCTGTCAAGGCCAGAGCTCGAGCGAACCTTGCAAGCGGTGAGTCCTGGCGCGTTTCGGTTCGTCCGATGCCACGGTCTCCTGGGCGACTATGATGCGGGACTAGAATGGATGCAACGGTCCGAAATTGCTGCCAGGCCTAGAGTAGTACTTTCATTAGGCTCGACGCTGGGGAGTTTCACACGTAGCGAGGCCGCCGACTTCCTTGGTAGGTTCGCTCATGCCCTCAACCATCGTGTGAATGGCGCAGTGGAAAGCGAGCCTCTTATGGTCATCGGACTGGACGGATGCAAGGACAAAGAGAAAGTGTGGCATGCTTACAACGATGCGGAAGATAAGAACGACGAATTCAACAGGAATGCGCTGGATTACGCTGGTAAGTTTCTCGGCAAGGATTTGTTCCGGCAGGACGACTGGGACCGCCGTGGGGAGTGGAACGAAGAGCTTGGGAGGCATGAACAGTATCTGATACCAAAGGAGGACATTTGGTTCGAAGGCCGTTGCCTAAAAGCAGGGAACAAGATCTTCCTTGTGGCAAGCCATAAGTATGACGGTGAGGAGCGACAAAAGCTCTGGTCGGGGGCAGGACTTTCTGAACTTAAAGGATGGCAGACACAAGAGCATGAATACGGTAGGTTCCCACATCTCTCTTCCGACATTGACTTTGAGCTGACTATCCGCAGGACTATATTTGTTATCCACGAGACGTCCGAACTAATCGAGTTGTAAAAGGCAGCATCAATCAAAACCTCGTCAAAAAAGCCTTGGCTTGGCAACCTGGTTTTCCTTCGTCTCGAAAATTCAAGGACTCAAGGCACGACAATTTTTGACCAACAAACATGAGATGTACAATACGCAATATTTCTGTTGCGTCGACGATACTATTGTATACTGCGGCTACCTGTCTACTATCACACGTCCCAACCTCAAATGTGCTCGTGCTGGCTCCTTCTTGTTGATCTCATACCGTCCCGTGGACATGCACATACGACCACAATGAATGTCGCAAAGCCTTCAGCACGGCATATCCATCACTGTTGCCAGCCAGTGCCTCGAAACTAACACCACAATCGGCCGACTGCCTGCACATCCCCTACCGGGCCATTAAGTTAGACAGAGATATTCATCCATAGATTCAATTGGCCTCGCGGACTCGGCCTGGATCGGACAACACTCACATCTCTCGCAAACCCACCACAGAAGTCATCGCTGCAGTCATCATGACATTCCTCTTCCGACACGCTCAATTCATGATACTGGCGGATGCCGCATGCTGGAACTAGGGTGTCATGAACGCACTTCGGAGCCGTGCTGTCCTCCAGCACTGCAATATCGGTGTTTGCGTGTTGGTAGCCAGAACCTCGTCCGGTAGGGGGCTCGAGTGCAGATCGGAGGCGCGAACATGGTACCTGGTCATATGTTCGTACCGAGGCGTCTGCCCTGCCAACGGGGTGGCTGAAGTCGGGTTTGTTGGTGAGCTGCTTTGACGTGGAGGGATATTGGCCTATGTATCGATGACCTATGCGCCATGGGTGTTGGTGACTTTGGTGATCCAGTTTGCTTTCAGAGGTACTCTCACGTCTGAGCGAGCCGGGATGTTACGGATCGTGCCAAGAGGGTCATCGTCACTGCAAGCTGAATTTCGTATCGGAAGGAAGAAGGTGCGTAAAGGTTAGACACGCCTGCACTCGTGCTCCGTCAGCTCCGGGACAAAAGGACTCCAGCGCTTCGTCGGGAAGAAAGTCGTCCAAATCCGTAACCAGTGCATCATATGACATGCAGATGTGCATGTCGGACAGACGGGTGTTTGGAGCAGTTCATGAGCTTCACAGGACGATCGGCTAGATCATACATGACAACGTCGATGCCGAACGCAATCTGGTGGTGCGTCCAGAAGATGCTCCGTTCCGGCAGGGGTATATGAATCGTTTGGATTCACAACTTCTGGCTGTGTTGATGTCGGGGGTTGAGGTAAGGTCGTTCCAACCCATCTCATCCTGCCGGAGCTCGCTCCTTTGTGCTGCCTTCCACGTACGATTAATATTGTGTTCAAGTGGAGAGCAGGCGTGCGGCGGAAAGACTCGTCCATTCGGTCGTGTACGGCTGGCTTCGTGTGTACTTTTTTCATTCATTATGTCGCTCGAGATGTTCAGGCTGCTGAACTATGCGCCTCGAGCCTGGCGCTCCGATGGCTGCAAAATCGACCGGTTTAGTGGCATCACCTCAATCAAGTACAATGGCTCCCTCATCCTCGTCATCCTCGTCCAGAGTGATTGCATCATCCTTGTTTCCGCTCTTGCTTTGCTGAATCTTCTTGGCTGGCGTACCATTGACTGTATTGTCTTCCAATCCTCGCTTACGCTTGTTCCCTGCCGCAGCTGGTGCCTGCTCTTCTGTACTTGCTTCAACGCTGTCGATTCCATTAGTCGCCGCTGCTGGCTTCCGAGCCTTTCGAGGTAGTTCGAGTCCTGCGTCGTCTTTCTGTACTATCTTGACTGCAGACGTACCCTCTTCTACCCCTTTCTTCTCCACAAACAATTGTAGATCGACCCGCGGCTCGTCTCCTTCGTCGTCGTGCACGATCAGCGATGTTCCGGCTTTCACATCGAACTCGGACAACTTCATGCCCAATCTCTTCTCCGCAGCTTCTTCGTCATCTTCAGCCTCCATGTAGTCGTAGACGATGAGTTGTGGTGACTCAGTATTGACGTTGAAATCGGCGCCATAACTGAGATCTGACTTCAGTGTTTCTATCAGGTCCTTGACCGTGGCCTTCTCCAGGTCAATCTGTACTCTTGCCATTGTCCTGCTGCAGACTGTGCACTCTGGGTCGGGCAGATCGCTTGAGTCACCGACCATGTTCGCTCTTTGCAAGAAGATCTCACGTGTCTTACCAAATTCTCCCTTCATGACTTTGTACGCCTGCAAAACACAAAGGGCAGCGATCATGGCATTTGTGGTTGCAATGGCTGGAATGATGTTGCCAGCCATCTGTTTCGTATCGAACTTGGATTTAGGCTCGATAGCAAAGGCGGCTGACCATAGATTTGCCGCTGCAGTGACAAAGTCGAGGGTATCGTCGTCATCCTTGTCGAATTCAATCACTGGGTCTGGCAGACCACTCTTCTCCGTCTGGGTTCGTTCTTCTGCCAATCGTTTCGAGAGCCTTGTCAGGGAGTCCTTGAAAACGACAAATGTCTCGGGTATGGTCCAAACTCTTTGGTCGGTAAGCGATATCGATGTGTCGACGTCTTCAGCACCGGTCGCGAACAGCTCGTGGGATAAAGGTGTAGGAGCTTTCTTGTTCTTCCAGTAGTCTTCCATACTCAGCAGTCTCTCCACATCTTTTCTGAAGACCTGATCAAACACTTTCTGGGCAAAATCATCAGAGCCCATTGACTCCCTCAGCTTTCTGAGTTGTTGGCTCTCCTCTTTCAACTTTTTTATCTCTTCTGCGTTCTCGGAGTCAGTAGAAGAATCGACTTCAGCGGCTTGGTCTTCGCTGACACCAAACAGCTCAGGTAACAGGTAACTTTTGGCCCAGACTATGGTGTGAATTGGTTGACTCGGAGTGCTTCGGACTGTGCATACTGGAAATGACTTTGGTATCTGCTTCGGCTTGCAGTCGTAGCATGCGGTCTTGCCCTTCTTGATGACTTGCACGTTGCCGTTGAAGCCTGTCGTGCCTGATTCGATAAGAGGAACGTCTGCAGCCAAGCACATTCGATTGACATGTCTCCGAGCATCAATATTGTCAAGCGCATTGAACACGATCTTGAACCTTGAGAACCACTCAACACTGTACTCCTCTTCTTTGATGTTGGCGTGGTGCGCAACCAATTTTGCCTTGGGGTCGAATTTCTGAGCCACCTCTTTTGCGACGAGCGCCTTGGACTTCTTGATGTGCTCGTGTCGAAACAGGAATTGTCGATTGAGGTTGCTGAGATCTATCGTGTCGAGATCGATGATGTGGATTTCGCCAAAACCTGATTTGACCAGATCTTTGAGCAGCTCACAGCCGATGCCACCTGCGCCGACGAGAAGAACCCGAGCCTACCGATGTCAGTAATGGTGCATGTGCGACCAGCAGCGAGCTGCCCACCTCCTTCAAAGTGTTGTACATAACTCCCAGCGACTGCCGCTGAAATCTCTCGCGCGGCATGGTTGCGACAAAATGCTTGGTTGTGGAAGAGGGGGCTATATTACATGGAGGGACATTACAAGAAGAAGCACAAGATCGCTCTAGAAGGTGGAATGCGACAATCAGAATGCGAAAAGAGTGTGTTGGAAGACAAAGTGAGACCAAGATAGGACAGACGATCACAGTAAGGTCGGAGTGAAGATGAATGGCCGCAACTTAAGGTCCTGTAGCACTGCACTTCATGCGACATCGACCTCAACTTAGTTTGAGCCTCGCTCAGCTGGTATCCACGTCAAGTCAAGCTAGATGTGAGGCCTAACTTGACCCAGCAAAGCCGGGCGGGTCTCTCTTTTGGCGCCGCGTCCGAGTGAACCCGCCGTGACGCTCTGTTGCAGCATGGCTAACGCAGACCCTGCCCGTCTTTCACCACTGGTCCGTGCTGTATCCCCTGACTGCCCAGGCGTGCCCTGCAGGTCGTGTGCCGTCCACAAACAGAAGTTCTTGAGTGACACAACGAGCCAAACCACAGCCTAGCGAACCCAACCCTCGAGGTAGTCTATTGGCCAACATGTCGGACGATGAAGCTGATCCTGAACTGCTTGCACTTCTACGGCAATCTCTCGGTCTTGGACCAACCTCAGCGTCTGCACCTCCAAGTACCAGAGTGCTCGAATCTGCCGAATTCGTGTATGACAACTCGATCGATGTGAGCATCGTCTCGGGTGGTACAAAGGCTGCCGCATCATCAATATGGCAGATGATGCAAGAAAAGGACGTCTCGACCGAGACCTGGTCTGACCATGAACTTCACCCAAAAGCCAAGGACGAAGGTACTGTCAACTTCATATTTACCATGGATCTCCTCAACTTCAGCTTCTGGTCAGAGCTTGATGAGGAGATGCGCTTCCAGGTCGAATACAAGGACAAGAAGTGGACCGGATACTGGTCACTTGTTGCCATCTTACAGCGAGGGATAGAGGAAGGTGAGTTGCATCTTTGCGGATGGTCTGGTGAGCTCGAAGATTGGACGTTGGCTCATCAGGGTAAGTAGGCACTCCCATCACCTCCCCTTCTTTTTGGATCGATGCAAGCGATGAGCAGCTGCATCACATCTTTCGTTCTGCGACAGACGAGACCATGCCTCTGCTCGAGGAACGCATTTCATTGCTTCGTGAGACGGCGCAGATCCTTGAAGACTGCTTCGATGGGTCGATCCTGAATGTGGTCAAGCAGGCAAACCATTCAGCGGCAGCACTAGTTAATCTATTGGTCGACTACTTTCCAGGTTTTCGAGATCAAACCAGCTTCCATGGTAAGACCGTTCGGTTCCACAAGCGAGCACAGATTCTCGTCGCGGACCTATGGGCTGCGTTCAAGGGACAAGACTACGGCGCGTTCGACGACATCGGCCACATCACCATTTTCTCCGACTATCGGATTCCACAAATGCTTCAGTCTCTGAACGTGCTCTGGTACTCGCCGCGGCTGGAAGCAAAAATCAAGAGAAAAGAACAGCTCAAGTCAGGGGAGAACCTAGAGGTGGAGATAAGAGGGTGCAGTATCTGGGCTGTCGAGTTGCTCAGACGAGAGATGGTCAGACAGCACCCTGAGGCAAAAGACAAGATCAACCCGATCCTGATTGACTTTTTCTTGTATGACACGTGCAAAGAGCGAGAGGCGGCGGCTGAGAAGTCAGGCACCACGGACGATATGCTACCGCATCATCGAACAAGGAGCATCTGGTATTAATCAACGGATAGGGCACAATATTGAAAGTGGCTGGATAGACAACAGACTTGGTATGATGGGTGGGAAACGTGATTACAAGCGCTACATAGTAGAGCTGCGAAGCATCCACCAACGGTTTCAATGACCGTTCCTCGAGGACGACCTGTTCCTGTCTTAGCTGGTACTAAATACATTGGTCTCCAACACTATTCTACGATGTGACCAGGCTAGACCGTGCAGCGGGATGTTTGACCAGGCGGGTTCCTGTGCTTATGTAGCATACAGGTGGGGTGGCTACATGCAGCTGTTGGACATAGCTTCCGACACATCCATGTGGTTGACATACAACGTGGCTTCGTAGTAGCAGGGTCCTCAGATACATGCGGAGGTGCATCCTTAGTTGTCGCCAGCGACGAACAAGGGAACCTGACCATAGAGTGACAGAAGTCAGAGTCTGAAGATACCGAAGTAGTAAAGTGGTCAAAATCAGCGTACGCCATGTTCCCCCAGCTTCGTTAGTTAGGGCTGCCTGCCGTGTGTCTGCCCCTGCAGCTAACTATGCCTGCCTTGATGCCTCGCTCCGTCAGCCTAGCATGTGCAGCACGGTAGGCGATCGACGTCAGTTCTGCGGCCTCGATATCAACGCCAGTAGTACCCATCGGCGCGTAGCATCTCTGCCACTGAAAGTTGCAATCTACCTGCCACAGACAAGCAGCCAACATGTCGTCAGGAGCAGGCGTACGTGGATACCGATCTCGTGTCTTTGACTCCAGCTAACAGGCTTCGCTCAGCGCGAGCAGGTCTTCCCGACACGACAGGTGCTGGGTCAGATGAAGAACAAGCTCAAAGGAGCAGAGACCGGACACAGTTTACTGAAGAGAAAGAGTGAAGCTCTGACGAAGTAGGTACTGCCATACGGTACGCCCCGCGAACACACGGCTGACATGTTTCCAGGCGCTTCCGAGGTACGCAGCAGGGTCCTACGCAATGCTGTGTCCAGCTCTAACATGGACCAGAAATCCTCAAGCGAATCGATGAAGCCAAGCGCAAGATGGGCCGGGTGATGCAGATCGCGGCCTTCTCCCTCGCCGAAGTCACGTACGCATCCGGCGGCGACATCTCCTACCAGATCACCGAGTCCGTGAAGAACGCTCGGTTCCGGATCAGGACGAGACAGGAGAACGTGTCGGGTGTCTTCCTGCCTCAGTTCGAGAGTGTACTCAAAGAGGACATCAACGACTTCCAGCTGACCGGATTGGGGAAGGGTGGACAGCAGATCAAGAGGTGTCGAGAAGTCTATGGTCGGGCAGTCGAGACCCTGGTTGAGTTGGCGAGTCTGCAGACCGCCTTTGTGATACTGGATGAGACGATCAAGGTGGTGAACAGGAGAGTCAACGCGATTGAGCATGTCATCATTCCGAGGACGGAGAACACGATCAAGTGTAAGATCACCTGGAGCGAGCGGCAGGGCACAGCTAACAACCGTGGCAGACATCAACTCGGAGCTCGACGAGCTGGATCGAGAAGAGTTCTACCGACTGAAGAAAGTGTCAGGAAAGAAGCAGAGGGATCAAGCAGCGGCTGACGAGGAGATCAAGCGGAGTAGGGAGCAGCAAGCGGGCAAGAAGAATGCGAACGAGTCAGGAGAGGAGGCCGAGCCGACGGATGTGCTTGGGGAGCACGAGGATGACGATGTGATATTCTGAACCTCTGAGCCCTCGCCCGCGCCCGACCTGGAGACAGCTTTCCTGCAGCAACGCCATCTGCGCCTTGCGTGGGGTATCTGAGCATGTGATGTTGATGCTGTATTTGTAGCGGCGTATGAGGAGGCAAGAGATAGGCATAGCAAACGCAGTTCTTTTGCGCATGGTATTTCCCTGGACCAATGAGGACCGGGAGATGTTGCCCAGGCTGGCGTCTTCTATGCTCGTTGATAGGTGACGCGGATGCCTTTGCCTTCGTCACCGAGTTGCATGCCGCTGGTGGCTTCCTTGGCACTGATGGCGCCGGCCTCGGCATCGTACTCGACGAAAGCGATCCCCTTTCTGCCCGGGACGAGTCTGACCTCCTTGAAGCCCTCGAAGCGGCCGAATATCCTGCTCAAACCATCTGCATCATAGCTGTCGGGGATATCCCTGAGGAATAGAATCTTGTTCGGCGGAAGGTACTCGTCTGGGATGACGGCCGCGGCGTTGGCGCTGGTGCCCTTCAAGCCTGCACCCTTGACGGTCTTGGCTGGCCGAGCAGCATCTGGGGCGGGGATGGAGGTGGCGGGCAGGGTCCTCTTCTTGTTCTGGGTGGCCTCGAGCGCCTGCTTCCGGTCCTTCTCGGCCAGCCTGCCCCTCTTCCAGCGCTCCAGGCCCGTCTCGCCTTCCTGAGCTTTCACCGTGGCATCGCTCCTCGTCCTGGCGAAGTCCAGTTGCATTGCTTTGCCAAACAGCTCAAAGCCATTGACCTCGTCTATCGCCTTGGCGGCGCTGTCGGCATTGTCAAAGACGATGAAGGCTTGGCCCTTTGCTTTGAGATTCGTCTTGGCAATGATGTCTACCACGTCGCCGTACTCGGAGAAGATCTCGGTCAAGGCTTCTTTGAGCTCGGGGGGTTTGATGCGCTCCTCGAGGTTTTTCGCGTAGACGGTCGTTACAGGCCCGTTCTGCAGGGCTGTGGCCATGGCTGTGTCGGTGCGCTGGGTGCGCGGCGGGCCTCGTGGGCGAGCAGGGCCGGATGAACAAGTGTAGGTGGATTCGTGCTCGGTGTGTTTGATGTTGGGTCGTGCCTGTGGTTGGAAGCCAGAATTGGATTGAAGTGGCCTGACTGGGTCGCGTTCTCTGAAGCAGTTCAGACGAGGTGTGTAGAGCAGGCGAGGAATCCCTAGCGCCAGCAGTGTGCAGGCGAGATGATTGACATTCGTGGTGCGGGTGCGTGCTTTCAAGTTGCCTAGAGATGCGCCGGCTGGGGGCTGATGTATTCCTGCCTGAACAATCCGGCATCCACAAAACTTGGTGTCCCAGCTGTTTCACGTTGATCTCGTCGCGAGTCGATCTTGACTCCTGACCTTCGACAACGGCGTGCTGCCGGTCCCCCCCATTTTCTCACCTTGTCGCCATCATGGGCTCAGTCGCCATGCCGGATGCTTCCAGGAAGTCACGGCCAGACTACTTCCTGCTCAGCAACGACGATGCAATCTACGAGCAGGATCTGTTTCGCAACGCAGGCAGCATCCGCCCATGGCTGGCCTACATCGACGCCAAGATGCGCAACGGCACCATCCACGAGCAGGCCTTCGTCATGGAGCGGGCGTGCATCCATCTGCCGCGATCCTACAAGTTGTGGAAGATGTACCTCGACTTTCGCGTCAAGCATCTGCAAAGGAAAAACCCCGTCCGGTCCAAGGAGGAGTTCAACAAGGTGAACGCCCTGTTCGAGCGGGCTTTGATCTTGTTGAACAAGATGCCTGTCATCTGGGAAATGTACCTGGCCTTCTTGCTCCGCCAACCTCTGGTCACCAAGACAAGACGCACCTTCGATCGAGCCTTGCGCGCATTGCCCGTCACCCAGCACAATCGCATATGGAAGCTTTACAAGCAGTTCGCCCGTTCTGCTGGAGGCGACACCGCAGTCAAGATCTGGGCGAGATATGTCCAGATCCACCCAGCCGATATGGAGGACTACATCGACCTGCTGGTTGAAACTGGCCACTATAGAGACGCCGTCAAGCGCTACATGGAAATACTGAACAATCCCAAGTTCCAGTCGAAAAATGTCAAGAGCGACTTCCAGCTCTGGAACGATATGGTCGAACTCATGGTCAACAAGGCACGCCAGGTTGGCGATAGTTCCGTCTCAGGCATCGACGTCGATCGCATCATTCGGAGTGGTATTGACAGATTCCCCGACCAGAGGGGAAAGCTGTGGGCTGGTCTGGCTACTTACTGGATCACCATGGGGGATTTCGATCACGCAAGAGATGTCTTCGAAGAAGGTATCACCACCGTCATGACTGTCCGAGACTTCACCATGATCTTCGATGCTTATACCGAATTCGAAGAGTCTTTGATTTCCACTCTCATGGACGCCGCCCAAGACCGATCCGCCCGAGGAAAGGTCGACCCTGACAAAGACTTCGATCTCGACCTGAGGATGATGCGCTTTGAGTATCTCATGGACCGTCGCCCCTTCCTCCTCAACGATGTGCTTCTCAAACAGAATCCTAACAACGTGCCGGAATGGGAGAAGAGGATACAGCTTTGGGCCGACAACGGAAAAGAGGTAGTCCAGACTTACACCGATGCCATTGCAGCAATCGAGCCCAAGAGAGCGATCGGCAAGTTTCACGAGCTTTGGCTGAACTACGCCAAGTTTTATGAGGAGCACGGCGATCTTGACACTGCACGCATTATCCTCGACAAAGCTGTTCGTGTGCCGTACAAGTCTGTCCTGGAGCTGGCAGAGACGTGGATCGGTTGGGCAGAGATGGAGCTGAGGAACGAGAACTTCGACAATGCCATGGCAGTCATGGCAAAGGCGGTGCAGGCGCCCAAGAGAAGTACAGTCGACTACTTTGACGAGACACTGTCACCCCAGCAGAGGCTGCATAAGTCATGGAAGGTATGGTCTTTCTATGTCGACATGGTCGAATCGGTCGGCAGCTTAGAAGAAGTACGAGCCATCTACGACCGCATCTTCGAGCTCAAGATTGCAACCCCCCAGACTATCGTCAACTACGCCAATCTTCTCGAGGAGAATGCCTACTTCGAAGAGTCGTTCAAGGTCTACGAGCGTGGTTTGGACTTATTCACCTATCCCGTCGCTTTCGAGCTCTGGAATCTCTATCTGACCAAAGCGGTAAAGCGGAAAATCAGCATTGAGCGCTTGCGTGACCTCTTCGAGCAGGCCGTCGAGAATGTCCCTGCAAAGTTCGCAAAACCCATCTACCTCATGTACGGCGAGCTGGAAGAAGAGCGAGGTCTGGCTAGGTCAGCAATGCGCATCTACGATCGCGCCACACATGCGGTCTCGGACGAAGACCGAGCACTCATGTACAACTTCTACATCACAAAAGCAGCATCCAACTTTGGTCTCACCTCGACTCGACCGATCTACGAGCGCGCCGTTGCAGCTCTACCAGACAAAGAAGCAAAGGACATGTGTCTCAAATTCGCCGAGATGGAACGACGACTCGGCGAGATCGATCGTGCACGTGCAATCTACGGCCACGGCAGCCAGTTCGCAGATCCCAGGACGGAAAAAGCATTCTGGGAGGTCTGGGAGAAGTTTGAGGTCGCGCATGGAAACGAGGATACCTTCAAGGAGATGTTGCGGGTCAAGAGGAGCGTTGCGGCGAGCTTCAATACTGATGTTGGTTATATCGCTAGCCAGGCTATCGAGCGAGCAAAGGCAGCGAAGCAGGCGAACGGCGACGGAGCTGTTAACGGCGATGAAGCCGAGGAAGAGACGGCAGATGCCATGGCAGAGGTGGAGAGACAGGCGAGGGCACCAGTTGGGTTCGTCGCAGCTAGTACTGGTCCTGAGGGAGGAAATCGGGCAGCAGCTGCTGATAAGGAGACTGCGGCCCCTGCTGCTGTCACCAATCCAGATGCGCTGAATGTGGATCTGGATGATGATGATTAGGGAGGAAGCGACTCTTCGGCGAATTTGCCATTTTCTATGTTCAATTATCTCGAGTCGGCGACCTGATGGTATCGCGAGGTCCGATTCCTTCTCTTTGCACCCTGCTAGCAACAAGAATGATCTACACTGCGTTTCCTCCATGTGTGTTCAGACAGCATGTTAGGGAGCGACGGACTCGAGTTCACCCAACAAACACAATCTGTCGTTCCTCCCGAGTTCTAACCCCCCCACCAACCGTTCTTTCTACTTCCAGCTGATACCGGACGCGATCCTCTCACCTAAACCACTTCCAACCCCCTGGAGCAAGCCACTGAACAACGTTCTAGCCATCAACGACTCGCTATCTGCAGGCGTCACATCACGGGCAGGTCGCGCCGAACAGCAACCGCCTCTGTTTCCGGATCCATCATGCACGCAAGGGGTGATGGGAGACAAGAAGGATGCATACAGGTTGGTGATCGCGGGTGGTCTGCGCCCGCCCCGGCGATGCCGTCGTTGTACGCCACTGACTGACCTGTCTTACTCCCGCTCGAAGTCTCGGCGAACAGCTAAGCGGGACTTAAGGCCAACCCTCGAAAGAGCAGGTCGCACATGAGCCATCGAGCCAGCGTCGATGCATGGTACAGTACGGCGTTTGGATGTCGGCGGACCACTGGACCAGGAGTGCCACGACCGTCTCGGTGACCCTGGCGGATGATCCATACTTACTACGTAGGCGAGATTATGGGATGTGGTCGATTGAGAACCGGTCGGGACATGGCGTAGGATGCGCTGACTGGTAGCATGCTCAGTAGGAAGATGAAGACAGAAGGCAGCAATACACAGCCACACTTGAGGTCAATTGCAAGTAAATAGATAGCATGAAGCAGCAGCGAACGCGTCCAAGGAAGCTCAACTCGATGCAAGATCTTCGTTGGAAGTGCTCGCACGATAGAACTAAAACGGACAACGCCGGCTACGATTGTCAATTATAGCCAGAAATTGTAGAAAGAAGTCCTCCTCCCCTCCTGTCGCCCAGGTACCCGATGAGAGTCACAAAGTCAAAGTATTGCATAGGACGACGTCCAAGCCAGGTCCCGCTTTCGCACCCCAGCATGGATATCGTGCCACTGTTTTCACCCCGTCCGTTACATCAAGCATATTAACGTCTCCTGCCCTTCCCCTTCCCCTTCCCGCTCTCGCCCGAACTAGACTTGCTCAACTCCGGGAACTCAATTTGATCCGCGATCCTCCTGCTCTCCTGCTCCGCCATGCTAAGCTGCAGTGCAAACTCCAGATCATCGTCGCTTGCACTTCGCATCGGCTTCGACGAGCTTGGACTAGCCTGCTTCATCTTATTCGGTGTCCCATGTCTGCTCTTTTTGCCGAGTCGGATGGGTATATCGAAGTCTGTCGTCTGCGGTGACTCAGCTGCGACTTCGGTGTCAAGGAGGCTGAGACGAATGGCTTCTTCGAGTTCCGCATCCATAGCCTGCGCGTGTTCAGGCTGAGTACTGGATGATGACTGCTTCACTGGCGGACTGACTAGCCTCCTCGCCTCATCACTGGCGTGAGCTTCCTCGCTCAGCATCGCAGCATAAGCGAGCATCTCCTCTTCGGTTGCGCCCTCGCCAAGTAAACCCGTGCCGAAACGACTGACAAGACGTTCCTGTTCTTTCTTCTTGACAGTCTTCTCACGCTCAAGCTCGAGCCGCTCATCGGTGATATAATCTCGAAGCACACCTCGTCCTGTATGATGATATTTGTCGACGCCTGCTGAAGTGCTTCCTCGATCCGAACGACGTCGCAGTTGTCGCTTCCTGCTCTTGTATGCATCTGCCGCACCTGCACTGTATGACCAGTATCGAAGTTGGGTCCCAAGTGACACCATCCCTCGAAGCATGGTTGGGTCCGGATCGAGCACGATTGCACCCGCAGCGTAGTAGTTGATGCCAACACCATGAACGGACGCCTCTGCTTGCGCCATCCGGCGACGAGCACGATCTGAGAATCGCGAGTGGATTGTGCGGACTGGTTCCAGGGTAGAGGCTAGAGGATCCCAAGCTTGCACGAGCCCATCGTTGCCGCCATGAACCACATACAACGATGTCATGGCTAGGGAGGAGATCTGGGGTGACCGAGTGTAGATAACGCGAACAGGCTCGACAGTGTTAACGATATCTGGTGCTGATGATGTCGAAGCTCGCATGTCCCACAGCAAGACAATGCCTGATGCGGTGCCGACACCAAAGAAACGTGCTCGGTGACCTGGGATGTCAGCAGCCGTGGTAGCGAGAATGACTTTGCCGAGGGGCGAAGCGAGTGGGGAGGATGTATCAGAGCCACCAGACATGCCAAGAAGGGGGTCTTCACTTGCAGGCAAGACCGCAAAGTCTGAGTCATCAGTGGCAGTAGCCGAGATTTCGAGATTGCGAAGCATTCCGAAGGAGTAATTCGAGACACGCCACGTGTTGTCATAGAGCACGCCGGCAAGGTCATCAGTGCTGGAAGTCCTTGAGCGTGGCGCACTATAGCTAGGCGAGGATATCATGCTCGAGTACTGAGCCGGCGAACCAAAGATCGACGAACGCTTCGGAACATTGATTGCAGGAAACGGATCTGAGTTCTGGTTGAAGGAGTGCTTCGTCCGATGCCTAGTGAACCGCTTGATGGCGGCGGGCAAATGATCTTCACCACCACGATTGATCACAAAGATGGACTCGCCGCCTCCGTGATAATCGTCGCCACCATAGTCGACACGGAGCGAACGACACATGTCCCATCCAACGCAGATAGACTGGAAGTGCTTGGGCTTGTACGCGAGGAACTGCGTGATTTCCTTTGCTTCGGCCTCAAGCTGCATAGAACTCAGGTTCTGGCTGTCGGACGAAGATCGAGGTGTGTAGCTTCCATCGGTGATGCTTGTCTCGAAAAGATCCGGTTTCGCTATTCGCCGAGTCGACTCAAGCATGAGCCATTCGGTGGATCGTCCAGTCTGCCAGGCCAGGCGATTGAGCTCAGGCTCAGAAAGCTTCCCACGTGTCTCGGCACGGATTGGCGGTTCAACCAGATAATACACCTCACCAAGGGCGTTCAGTATGGTTGCCCCAATTCGGCGTCGACCAATTCTGCGAGCAGAAGCTTTCTCATCCACGTCAATGGCGATGATGGGCACTCCAGGACAGATTGCCCACCGCGCTGTGAGTTCGCCGCGGTCGAATCTTCGGTCATACACCGGACTAGCACCAACTGCAAATGCGGAGAGAATGCCCGTAGAAGAGCCAGCAAGGGCACCAAACAAGCCGTTCGTTACTTTCAACACAGCTTCGGATTTTGCAAGCCAGACTGCTGTTATGGCAGCGTTGATAGGTGAGACTTCGGGGATGCCCAGAGAATGATTCGCAGGAGAAGCGACCATAAGAAATCGGCCTCGCTGTTCAGCAGTGGACGTGTAGAAGAGCCTGCCCCCGGGGCATGCTTCACCGTAGAGCTTCCCAAAGACTTGACTTACGTCCATGACGTTATTCATGCCGACAATGTCCCCAGATCCAAGACCATACGGAGCTTCACCAGTGTAGAGGTCAGCAAAGTGCTTGAAAGCCTCAAAGTCTGCCAGACCCCAGCCTGAGACCTTGCCCGTGGCAGGATCGCTAGACGTAACGGAACCTTGCTCGATGGCACCGTGGACGAAGAGCGGTTGCTTTTTGTTCAAGCCAACGCCGAAATTGGCATGGATGTGACTACCTGGATAGAACAAGCCCGAGTTGTACATGACGGCCGCTGTGGCTGCTGTCTTGTTCTTCTGGCCTTTTTCGACGGCTTGTTGGATGGCCGGTCTGCCGCGGGCAAGGGATCGGAGGAGACGTGTGCGGAGGATGTATTCGCTTCGCCAGGAAGCTAGAGCACTAACGCGTGTAAAGGCTCGACGGTGAGTTTTTTGCGTCTCGTCGTCAGCGATGGTCGGAGGTAGCGACAGTGTTGACTCAACGCCAGGAAAGAAGCGAGCGAAGGCGATTCTCCATGCTGGAGGCGTGGTGACAAGTCGATGGAAGCGGCTGTTGACCAAGCTCATCAAGGAGAGCGACTCTGGGGGAAGGTGGGACAAGATATGTGTCAGTACCTCTGCGGAAGGTTAGTAGAGGCACTGAGTATTCTACCACGTGTCTAGCTCACCATTTGGCATATCTAGGACGGATGTGCCGGAGTTGCCTGTTGATGGGATAACCTGGAACACCATGCCATCCGAGAGTTTGGTTGGCATAGCATTCGCTCTTTCGTAAGCGTCGACGCGGCTACCAGGTGAACTATCCGGAGACTCATGGCCAGTGCTCATCCGTCTGAGGTCTGACCTGCGACCTCGACTGGTCGCTGATGAAGCGATAGACGCGTCGTCCGGCAGGTCGGCGTCAGACGGCTCTCTGACGAGGCGCTCGTCTGAGCGGCCGTCAGATGCCAAGCCTGTGTTTGCTGAAAGGCCATGCTGATGCGTGAAAGGGAGGTCTTGGGGGTCGTTTCCTGGATTCACTGTTTGGGATACTTCAGGAGGCGCAGATTGCATAAAAAGTGAGGCCGGAGCTTGGAGGAAGTTGCTGAGACTGAACCAGGTGATTGTTCAGTCTGCAAGAGGAAGGCGATATAGAGGTGCGGTTGGTCTGTTCACGGCGTGGCCGGCGTGTTGTGCTTGAAGGTCGTTATCAGGTCACTCAAAGGCAGGAATGATTGAGATGTCACGTAACGGCGAGGTCACAATTGCCGAAGTTGAGCCTAGCGCCGCCCGCTGATACTGCGGCAGAATGCGGCGGCGGAGATTACGCTACGGTGGCGGGTGCTAGAGCGGACTGGCACGAGTTTCTAACCAGCCCCCGGAGGCCGTGTCGGGTAGCATGCGAACAAGGTGATGATGCTGTTGTTACATACGGATCGTGTCATCGTGGACGACTAGGCCCCCACATGCCCCCCTCACCACCGCTCGCTCTCTCCGATAGAATTAGTGTACAACTGCATGCCACGCCTCTCGCCGACACGGTATCGTTCCATGGCTGGGTGCTACTTCATAAAAAGTACTCGTTCCTGCCCCCTCTGGAGGGTGGCACGTGCCTCAGCTCGTCCTTCACGGCGCTGAACAGCTTGAAGTTCGGCTGCATGTCTTCACCAATCTCGCATACAGATGCCATGTTGCCGCACCTGTAGCAGTAGTTCGGTGCACTCCAGACAGTGACCACGTCCTGGCTTTTAAAATGGTATTTGTACCCTTCGTTGACCAGCTGATGTGCTCGAGCAATGAGGTTGAGGCCATTGACATGGCAGAATTCCTGGCTGACTCGGTCGCCAAACAGCCAGCCAGCCCCGCGCGGTGACACGGCCCAAGTCTCAACGTCCTCGGGATCCGACCACACCAGATCGCAGAAGGCGCCTTCATGTGGAATCTCTTGCGCCCTTGCCACGACTCGAACCTGATCAAGTGTTCGGATTTCTGGCGACAGTCCGCCATGGACACAGAGGACTTTGCCATCCACGATTGCCCCCAAGGTCATGAAATCGAAGACTTGACAGCAGGCCTTCCAAACGCTGGTATTACCATACTTCTGCACGCATTCTTCGTAAAAGCCGTAGACTTGGGTGATCTGCCGTGATTCGTGATTGCCCCTCACCAAAGTGATCCTGTCGGGAAACTTGGCTTTAAGACAGAGTAGCAGGGTGAGGGTCTCGAGCGAGAAGTACCCGCGGTCGACGTAGTCTCCCAGAAAGATGAAGTTGGCATTCTCCCTCCTTTCCGTCGTGGTCTGGATCGTGTCGTCCGCGTCGCCTTCTGAGCCAAATTGCGACACGGCACTGGAACCGATCTGCGAAGCGTCGCTCACGTCTTCCGATGGGTCGGCCTCGTCTGGATGGCGGGCGCCTCCTAACTTCATCTTCTTTTGCAGTTTTGGGTCGGTAATGGTGGACGGTGGCTCGATATCGGCGGCGGTGATTATGTTCTCCATGGCAGTGGGCGCTTCGGGCGCGGCGTCACCGGGCATGCCTCCTGCCACACGGAACAATTCGAGCAGGTCGTAGAACTGTCCGTGGATGTCACCGCATATCGTCACCGGCGTCGCGACCGGCTGCATGTTCGACTCTTCCATCATGAACTCCTTGACGATCTCGCACAGCTGTTTCATGTGGTATTCAGACAGGTATTTGTTGTTCTTCGCCGCTTCCAGCCACTCATCTGGGCCTGCCGACCTTTTGAGCCGCGCTGGCCCTGGCGCAGGTACTTTGACGCCTCTTACTGGCGCCATGCTAGGAATGTACGCACGGCAAGGCGACTGTTGTGGGATTGGGGGCGGCAACGTCGCAAAAGAGATCAGCGGGGCGCTCGGTAGCTTCGGATGGAGAGAGACTGCTGGACGTTGAACTCGTCAAAGGCGAGGGCAATACGTCAGAAAGGTCGCGTTGAATGTTGCGGTAGGACTGAGTGATTGATTTGGTGCTGAGCACATGAAGTCGTCGAGTTCGATCGATGCTATCGCGGGCAGCCTCCGGACTCCTTTGCCCGATTCTTGTCACGCCAGTCGGCAAGACCACGGAAGTTACAGGAAAGCAACAGCGGCGCTTTAGAGTATATCTACAAAGAGAGAATACCACAATACAGAACCGTACGTTTGACTATGTTGCGATTTATTCTGACTTCCATTGTAGAGCGACGCCTGGGATATGCACGCGGGGATCGCTGTCCGTTGAATAAAGTTGTCCCATCGCGACCCACGACCCTTGATTGCTCTTTCACCTTGCATCACACTAACGAGTAGCGAGTGAACAAACACCTAACATATTACGACGAAGCTTTCCGACAACTTTGCAAGTAGATTCTTTGGAGACTCTTTGCTTGTCTCTGGATTGTACTGTGGAAACGAAGCACCGATCCTGTCGTGCTAGGGTTGGACAAACGCCACAAACCCATCGACTTGGCTGGTGCATTTTACGTTCTATGACCGGTCCCTCCTACCACTCTTGTAGTCTTCCGTGCCGGACTGTCAAAAAATGCCAAGTAACACGAAAGGACGTGGTGTGTTGCCTGTCAGCGCTGCACAGACGCGAAAGCCGTTCAAACAGGCACCACGCCCACCGACCCCTAGGTTAAGACTGATCATTCGGCGACTCCCACCAGGCCTGACAGAAGCCGAGTTTTGGGAATGCATCGGACCGGAGTGGCATGTCGGAGGAGGGAAAGTGGACTGGGCGGCTTACAAGCCAGGCAAGATATCTAAAGAGTATGTCTTGCTCTACCCTCTACCTCGACGAGCGAAGACTTACAAAACAGCCTTGCCAAGCCATCGAAACCATCGCGAGCATATCTCAAAGTCAAAGACCCAGCACACCTCGACCTCTTGTCGGCCCACGTCAAAGTCGTCTCGTTCCACGATGTCAAGAACAGCTCCAGAGACTCTTGCTTGATCGGCCCTCCATCGCTGGAGTTCGCACCCTACAACAAAATTCCCAGTGGCCGCCTGAGGCACGATGGGCGACAAGGTACTATTGACCAGGATCCAGAGTTCATCGACTTCCTTCAATCGCTCACAGAGCCAATCATCAAAGCTTCAGCAAACGAAGACGCTAATGCAAAACAAGAAAAGGTCACCATCACACCACTAATTCAATACATCAAAGAGAAGAAAGCGAACAAGGCCAAGGAGAAAGAGGCTGCCGCCACCAAGGCTTCCAAGAAAGGTCAAGACGGCAAAGATGCTAAGAACGCTTCGCCTTCCAAGACTGAGCAGACAACCGTCGTCAAGAAGGCCACACCCACTGACGCCGAGAAAGCACGAGTTGCCAAAGCGACCCAGCAAGCAGTAGACTCCATCAAGAGATCCGTCGCCGAGATCAAAGGTCAGGGGACGCCTACTAAGCAAGAGCAACAGTCCACATCGAAAGCTTCCGCTACACCGACGCAGCCGACACCCAAACGAGAGCGGCAGCGAGGCGATGCTAGCGCTGCCGCGAGGATCATTGGTCGTGACCTTGGTCTTGTGCCCAGGGAAGGCCGGACTCCGCGAACTCCCAAATCGGTGGCCACACCGGCCAACAGCACAGACACCACTCCTACTGCGCCAGCGGCCGTCAGATCACCGCCTCCACCGCCAGCAGCGCCATCGTCAGCGTCGCCCCAACCACAAGCGAGCCCAGCTCAGCCTCCGACTGGTCCTCGGAATCTGCGCAATGTTACACCACAGCCATCTCCACTTCGACCGAGCCCTATGCCACAATCCACCAAACCTGCTAAACCTCCTCCACAGCCGAGCGCAGGTGCGAAGTCGGCATTCCTCAAACACGCGAACCCCTCTCAAGGCGTCACCGAAGAGCTCCTTCGAAGCACCTTCGCCATCTATGGTACACTCACCCGCTGTGAGATCGACAAAAAGAAAGGCTTGGGCTATATCGACTTCACAGAAAATGAAGGCTTGAGGAAGGCTATGGCAGCAAGTCCCGTCAAAGTTGGCAATGGTAATGTCGTGGTATTGGAAAACAGGTCGCCGTACAAAAAGGCCCCTCAAGCTCCAAGGCCGAATACAGCATCACCGATCACGAGTACCGCCTCTTCCCCACACGCGGCTAATGCTTCCTTGGCAAGTGTTGCTGAGCAATCATCACGGCCTGTAACTGCTAAAACGCAACAAGCACCAACCAAGAACGATCACGCACCCGCCGGCACATTGGAAACTTCTGCGTCTCCGGTAGGGACGGCGCCATCTGTTGCAGAAAGCACACCCCCGACAACCCCGCATCAATCACCAGCAACACCTCGAGGTGGGGCGGGAAACAGAGCCAATGCACGAGGCAACTTCCGAGGTCGAGGATACCGCGGACGAGGAGGACAATTCGGTCGTGGCGGTAATAGGGCGGTAAGCACACCTATCGGCGGAAACAGCGCCCCGTCGGTCCAAAGTGCGCCTAATCCATCAGCGGGAGCAGATGTGAAGAGGTAGTCGCGCGAGGGATGTCCCGAGACTGTAAAGTAGCTAAGCAGAGCTAGACAGGTATCCCGACAGTTCAAAGGCTATTCAACCGTTACAGAGTGCTGTCACCAGCGAGCCATCTTCGTGTCAAGCAAGTCGTCTCCATGCTAAACAAGCGAGCTTCAAGTTGTTAAACCTATGTAATCCGAGAAATGCCCCACCTCCAGGGACAGTTTATATAACTCATCGTGATCAAGCCGGAGAGACAGGGTTGTCGTCAGCCGTTAGAGTAAGCACCTTGTAAGGATACAGACCACAGAACACGATCAGTAGTGTCTTTGACTGTATCTCACTCCTACTGCCAGTGTCGTAGGAGCGGGATATCAGTCGCAGGCCAAGCTTTGCACAGCTGCGGTGAGTGGTCAGCCGTACATTTGCACTCGCTCTTTCCATGCCAGTGTGACACGACTTGGGCTTTCCACACCTGCATCTGTCCTGCCTGCAGGCGTCGTTCAAGCGAACATGCGCTCTTTAATACTCGCCGGCGGCGTGTCTTCACGTATGGGCGTCTCGAAGTACAGTCTGCCCATGCCCGCGGCGAATCCCGGGACCGAACGACCTCTCCTTCTACATCTCATAATGTGCCACCATGAATGCCAGCTAAGCACGTCATCACAACCGTCATCAGATGTCAGCATATCAGTGCGTGATCAGACGCAAAAGGCGGAAATCCAGCAATTACTGAGTTCTTGCAGGTTGCCAGATGGCCTGAAACTAGGTTTCGTCGTCGATAGTATGGTGAATGCAGGACCGACCTCAGGACTGCTTGCTGCACATGAACAAGACGAAAACTCCTGCTGGTTTGTTACTGGTTGCGACTATCCACTCATCGAGGCAGCGGCCCTAGGACAACTTTACAGAGCTCGAGCATCGGAGTATGCGGCAGTCACTTGCTTCATTAACGATGAGGGATTCTTTGAGCCTCTCCTCGCGATATGGACCCCGCCGGCTCTACACATCCTCCACCAATTGATGCTGTCTGCCTTATCAGAGGGTCGTAGGCTCGGTCCTTATCAAGCCCTTCGCGCACTCGAGAAGATGCCATTAATTCAAAGCGGTTTGAAGGCCGAGTATATCTCCAACTTGTGCCAAGTGCAGCCGGAGAATTCTCGTTGGATCAGAAACGTCAATACGCCGCAGGACTGGACTGACATACAGCAATATCTGGAAAAGAGCAACTAGATAATTCGCGCCATCTTTCATAAGGAGCACACCATGAGTTGGTCCCCAGAGTATACCTCTTCCACACCGGCTGGCACCACGACCCAGCAATCCGCCTTCAGTATTCCGCTCAACTTGTATGACGCTTGATCAGCGAGAATTTCAACTGTCTGTGCTCTGTCCGAAATATGCTTTGCCAACCAGAAAACAGTCGAATCACGAGGTTTGCGGCGACATGAATCGAGCTGTACTTGCCGAATGGCCTCATTACAGGTTGAGAAACTGCTATGCAGACTGACAGCACTCTTGAAGGTCTCAGACGTTGAACAATGACCTTTCCCTGACCACGAGTTCAACGAGAGCACATATGGCAGCACAAAGAATCTGAGGGCTACAGCTGCGGCCAGAGGATTTCCAGGCGCCCCGAAAAACGCGATGGGTCGGTCGCTTCGGCTCGTTCGGACTGCGGCTTCCGCATCAATCTCTCCGAACAAGACTGGCGCCCCCGGTCGAATCTTTGCACCATGAAACCTGACACGACCTTTGAGCCTAGACTCGAACACATCCCGAACCAAGTCATATCGTCCCCTTGACACGCCGCCTGATGTTATTATCACATCAAGGTCATCCACAGCAATTGCTGCTCTCAGCTTCTGGGCCAGGGCGTCCTCATTGTCCTCAGCGATCCCAAGATGTCTGACCTCAGCCCAAGGACACGTGGTGCTCAAAGCAGTAAGCATGTATGGTCCATTCGAATCCGGTATGCTTTGTTTGTCCAATTGTTCACGTCTAGCGAACACGTCTCGCTGAGAAGCGTCAACGATTTCGGAACCTGTCGAGAGAAAACCAATCCGCAGCGGCCTCGAAGGGACCCATCCCGCATGCTCCTCGGCGATCTGATCTGGGGCGCCATGAACTTCAATGTCGACAACACCAAGACTGGCGAGTGCCGCAATATGCTTCGGTCTGATCATCTCCCCTTCCTCAACTATGACTGCACCTTGTTTGATATCACTGCCTGCCGGCCGTCTATGCTGGCAAGGATTCACTGGCTTTCTGAGGAGTATGTGCCTCGAGATTTTGGACCCATCATCTGACCAGTCTTCACCGAGAATCACGTCCTCGACTTTGACCACCGAGTCCAAGAACGGATAAGATATCTCCGGAAATCGAGCCCCCGTCATAAGTTCCACGCACACGGCTGTGGATTTGGTGCAATTTGTGTCATCTTCGCGTTTAGCACTTGGACCGTCTCCAGCAGCTATATAATCGACCACACGAAGTAGCAACGGTTTGTCGTCAGTCGCTGTGAGGGTGCTACTGGCGCAAACTGCGTAGCCGTCCATAGCAGATGTGTCATGTTGTGGCGTTGAACGGGGTGCGACGATTGCAGTAGCACACCTCTTGCCGAGGGCATTAATCAGAACTACTCTAGAGGAACCTTCGACTATTCCATTCGAGTTGACCAAGGATGTTCCTGCCCGCTTGCGCGACGACGTGCTCGAGTCGTGCCACCTCCGGCTGGCATGCTCACGTGCAGTGTCACTAACAATGGCCAAGGCGTTGTCGTATGGAACCAATTTGTCATCGACCTTTCTCGTCTTCCCATAGCTGAAGGACATTGTTCTCACCGCTGTATATTCTGGATCAGACCGGATGGTACACTTCCCCAAATCCTGTCAGGCGTCAGAGAACCGACAGAAGTTCGTATGGGCCTACTTGCATCACCTGAGCTCAGAGATGCCATAGGAAGCCGTCTCAACTTCCGAAATTCCTGCTTACGCCAAAATCCTATCCTCTACCTGCCAATAAGCTCTGTCGGTTTTCAGATACCTTTGTGGGTACCCCCGAAAGAAACAGTCTACCACACGTTCCTTACGTCACGTCGGGAGCGTTTTGGTAAAATGCCAAGCACTAGCCATACCCGTTGCATGTTTCCAAGGTTCCTGCGGATATGCACATGAGAACAAGAGGGGCATGTTGCTACTCGAGCTGATCCGGGACGTGTATCATCGACGATTTCACTGGACGGCCTGTGTCTGGGATGTGGCGTTCTTGCAACCGAGGACCAGAAATCCGGAAATGGCTTCCGAAGCGGGTTAGTCGGCCACGCTAGCCTGCCCATGCTCATTCATGCTGTCCGCTAGTGGGAACAACATTTAACCAATTCCAAGGGAGCTATTTCACACACTTCTGCTCGACTTCTCGAAGCTTGCGTGCGGGAGGACATAGCTTATCTCACTCAGCTGTTGACAAAGATGGGTTCAACGAGCTACTCTAGTCGAGATGCTGCTGAGGACATCTGGGGGTCTCGGCAGGGCTACAAAGGCACATGGCCGACGAGACTAGACCAGCACTATGTTGAAGAGCCTGAGAAATGGGTCACAAGTGCGTGTGTCATGTGCTCGAATGGGTGCGGCCTGGACTTTGGTGTCAAAGACGGAAAGATTGTG
>Ga0066648_10000094_pt1 | contig 56037 bp, 38 predicted proteins | sample CryGeyCG12114_NA_FD_59537 | JGI IMG/M metagenome (GOLD analysis project Ga0066648, IMG submission 59537) | Groundwater microbial communities from aquifer - Crystal Geyser CG19_WC_8/21/14_NA | ecosystem: Environmental > Aquatic > Deep subsurface > Groundwater | place: USA: Utah: Grand County... | reverse complement strand
CATCCAGTACTACTGGCGCGTGGAGCCGAAAGTCAAGTTCTTCTGCGACGTCGACTACGACGTCTTCCGGTACATGCAGGACCACAACAAGACATACGGCTTCAACATCAACCTGTTCGACGCGCCCGAGTCCATCCCTAGCCTGTGGCCCGAAACGATCAAATTTCTGGCAGCCCACCCCGAACATCTCGCCAAGAACAACGCGATGAACTGGCTCGTCGACAACGAGCGACGCCCCGACATCAATATGAAGGCGCACGGCTACAGCACCTGCCACTTCTGGACGAACTTCGAGATCGCCGACATGAGTTTCTGGCGCTCGCAGGCCTACGAGGATTACTTCAGCCACCTGGATCGGGCGGGGGGCTTCTTCTACGAGCGCTGGGGCGATGCGCCTGTGCATGCCATTGCCTTGGGCCTGTTCGAGGATGCGAGCAAGATACATTGGTTCAAGGATATCGGGTACAACCACGTGCCTTTCTACAACTGCCCGAACTCGCCCAAGTGCCACGGATGTAAGCCTGGGCAGTTCTACGCCGGGGAGTCTTGGCTGCAAAGAGAGGACTGTAGGCCGTTGTGGTTCAAGTATGTTGGCATGGGCTAGGAGCGGCATTTGGTCTAGAGAATGTGATTCGTTGCTGTGCTTGTATATTCGGTCGGGGTGGAAAAGTACGGAATGCACTATGACTGGGAGTGGAAGTGGTTTGGTAGAGGTGCGCAATTACGAGGCCTCGGATTTCACTAGTGCCTGCTGTGGTAGAATTTGACTCTTGCAAGCTTGTGAATCTCAGTGTTACTCAGGAGCAAGGGTCTGCCAGATATTTGTGTCCTCCGTGTGGTTTCTTCCCACTTTGAAGTGTCAGTGTGTATTCGTTGCAGGCTCCTTGACCGAGATACATGATGGGAGACGACGGCGTGCGAAGACGAGCAAACTGGGTCGACCGCTTAGATGGACAGGAACAGCGTGAAGGAGTTGCTGTACATCGATTTTTGATCATTGCAAACACGAAAAGCATATCCACAACCTCTGACTACGATATGCTGGTCCCCAATAACTTGTTGGGTCTGATCACCGTCGCCCAGCCACGAACGTTCCTTTGGCCAGGATCTGCGCTCACAACAACGTGCCGGATAGATATTGTTTATGGGTTGTAGAAGGGGCTGTCGGTTCCCTCCGAGTACAACTCCTCCTTCAGGTGGATGCCCAGCTCTTCTCGCACCGGCTTCAGTTCGTCGAGGTACTCTTGATATTGGTGTGTGTTCTCGACCTTGGCTTTAATTCCTGTTTCCGGGATTAGCTGTGTCCCCTCGGCAGTGGCAGTGGCATCGGCAGCGCAAGATGACGAGCTGTCATACCTTCAAATATTCTGACGGCAGTTGGGAAGTCGTTGACCCGTCGTGCAGCCTTCAAGGCAGCTGAAATGACGCCGGGAGAGGGCACCAAGTCGTATGCGAACGCGTTGTTCAGGTTCCTCTACGACTTGTCAGACCACTTACGACATACCCCAAGCAGAAGCGGAGAATTACCTGAAGTTCGAAGACATCCTGCACCTTGTCGAACTCGGCCTCGTATCTAGCAAGCACCAGTCAGCCTTCGGTCCATTTCTTGCTCGTGGACGGCGGATCCAAAAGTGGTGTGATATGCGCAGCATTGTATGGCAGTCGTGGTTGAAGCTGCAGTGGCCGGCCGTACCTTTGCGAGAATTCCTCAAAGGTCTCTTCACCGTGTTCCGAGCTTCTCTGTACAGCAGAAGAGCTAAATGGTGACCTGGCGCAAATGGTCGATGTGCTAGGAGCTACACGTGCAGCTCTGGGAGCAGCTCTGAAAACGGGTCGAAGGAACGACGAGGATGGGCGAGCAGCGGCCCGGAGAGCGTTGAGAGCCATCGCTATAGATTCGTGGTCTGGGGAGGAGTGGAAGGAGCGGAAGTGCGAGGTATGATCGAGGTATGCCTTGAATTGTGGTCTTCAGTCTTGACTTTGAAGTCATCAAATAGTTGAGCTTGGAATTGGAACGTTTGGCGCAGGTATTACGGCGGCGCAGACGTGTCAAGGTTGCAGCTACCTTCTCTCTTCTCGTGGAAAATGGAGCCCTCCTGACTGGCTCGCTCTTGACCGTTCGGTAGACCTGCCTCTTTCTCAGTTCGTCCTAGTATGTCGGATTAGGGAACCCGGCCGTTTCTGCAGCCTGAAGCACGAGCATCTAGTGTCCCATAGGCTTCAACCTCGATCTCAGATGCAGCCAGCACAGTGCCTCGGTGCCATGTCAGTCATGCTTGGTGTCTCTCTCGGTGTCTATCGAGCGTCAATCGCATAGTATACGACAAACGGCGGCTGTCGCTCGTTGGGAGATTAAGCCAGGAGATTATGCACGAATCGGAGGGGCAGGAAACAGGGCCGCTTGGCGAGTAATCAGACAAGCGTGCTGTTCCTGCGAGTTCGCGCAGGACACGCGCGATTCCCCTGACGTCGAAAGCCGAATCCCCAGCGCAGCCAAAATCAATTTAACCAAACACTGCGTCCCCAGCCAAAGCCAAATCTTCGGACTTCCACCACTTCTCACTGTTGCTGTTCACTTCGTGCAGGCTGTCAACTTGCGACAACCTCGTTCCCTTCAGTCTCTCCTTCAGAAATCTAGTTAAATTTCTTTTCTCAAGTCGCGCAGCTCCCAGTCTACGTCCATCCGGCACAATGGCAGGCTTGTTCAAAGACGTCGAGGTGGGCATGCCTACCGTCGAGCGACCATTTGGCATCAAGCTGTGGCCAGTCTTCAGCAAGCTTTGGACAACAGTCTTTGATTATGCTCCAGAAGACTTCCAATTCAAGCAAGGAGAGACGCCCATGTCCACATTGCAAGCGACAATCATTGCGCTGGCGGCATACTACATAATAATCTTCGGAGGCCGGGAACTGATGCGCGACCGGAAACCATTCGTGTTGAACGGCCCTTTCATGGTACACAACTTGTACTTGACCCTGATAAGTGGTGGTCTTCTAGCTCTCTTCATTGAGCAGCTTTTGCCTACCCTGGTCAATGGAGGTGTTTTTCGCGCCATTTGCAGCTATGAGGGCGGCTGGACCAAGCCGCTGGTCACCCTCTACTACGTGAGTATCTTTCCTCTGAGGCCAGGACCAAGGCACTGACGCGCGCAGATGAATTATCTCACCAAGTACCTCGAGCTCATTGACACCGTCTTCCTCGTTCTCAAGAAGAAGCCATTGACCTTCCTCCATACCTACCACCACGGCGCGACCGCCCTACTCTGCTACACTCAACTCATTGGCCACACTGCGGTTTCATGGGTTCCTATCACTCTGAACTTGACCGTTCACGTGGTTATGTATTGGTAAGACCAAACCTGACTCCTCGTCGAGCATATGTACTGATAATATCCAGGTACTACTTTCAATCCGCCCGCGGCATCAGAATTTGGTGGAAGAAATACATCACGATCATGCAGATCACCCAATTTATCGTCGATCTTGGCTTCGTCTACTTCGCCTCTTACACCTACTTCACGAGCGTCTACTTCCCCTGGTTGCCAAATGCCGGTAAATGCGCTGGTGAAGAGTTTGCTGCAATCGCCGGTGTGGTTATCCTTAGCTCCTACCTCCTTCTCTTCATCTCATTCTACTTCGCCACGTACAAGAAGGACACCAAGACGGGACGACCGAGAAGAAACACTGGCCGAGAAGCTTTGATTGCAATGAAGGACCTCCCTCTGCCGGGTGCCGAAGGCAGCGCTGCAACTATCGACGACAAGAGAAACAGCGGCGCGGTGACCACCGGACGATCTGGACCTACGACTCGCTCGAGAAAGGCATAAGAACGCCGGAAGGCGTGACAAGAAACAGGAGACTATCCGATCTTTCCGAGTGTGCCCGAGATCGCGAAGACCTCCTCAGGACTAGGCGAAGTCTGATTTTGGAGTGGCTAGGAACACGAACCCTCTCTGACCGTTCTGGCCAGGGGTCACAGAGAGAGCACGTCCACAGACAAACCTTCGCGCAGGATCACACGCGTGCCAAACACGCAACCACAAGAGCCGTACACCATGCCCGTCACTAAGAAATGGGTCGCAGGAGTGTAGAAGCGTCCGTTGGATATCTACGCAACAGCGTGAGAGATGGGTAGCGACTAACCACCATGTACAGCGACATACATTCCGCATTGTATGAACAACTTTTATAGCATTGTAAATGGATACAGACCTACGAGTTGTGAAGTATGAATAATGCATAATGTATTGAATGCTTGAATGCTCGAACGCACCTATCTAGAATACCTGCTATGTTCGAAACGGCCTTCTTCCTAGAGTCAGTCCTACTATCTGCTGCACATGACATCTACCTTCATCGACTCCATCTCCGCTGCACCCGACGAAAACTCTCCATCTACCCACACCATCTCCTCGCACTCCTGAACAGCCTCATCCAAGCACCGCCATGCTCAACAAACTCCTCCCTCCGACTCTCAGGCACGCAACTCCCGGCCGCCGCCCCCAGAACCGTCCGCTCCGGATGCGGCATCAACGCAAAGACCCGTCCGTCCGCGCTCCGCACACCCGCGATCGCCTCGGGTGATCCGTTCGGGTTGTACGGGTAGCGCTGCGTCGGCTGCAGGCTGTTGTTGTCGACGTAGCGCAGCGGCGCGAGGCCGGACGCGACGAATTCGCGTGCGAGCTGCGCGTTCTGGGCGACGAGAGACTCTTTGGGCGAGGCCGCGAGGGTGGCGCGCGGCACGTTGCAGAGGAAGTCGGCGCGGCCCTCGCCGTGGGCGGTGGCGATGGGCAGCGAGCTGGCGTCCATGCCGTGGAGGAAGACGCTGGGCGCGAGCCGCTCGATTGTGGTGCCGGTGGTTGAGAGCGTGGGGTCGGCGATGTTGACCATGCAGACGCGCGCTTCGTATTGCTCGGACTCGTTGCGCTCGAAGCTGGGCCAGGTCTCGGCGCCGGGGATCAGGTCTTTCAGTTTACTGAGGACTTGGCACCCGTTGCAGACGCCGAGGGTGAAGGTGTCGGCGCGCTTGAAGAAGGTCTCGAACTCGGACCGCGTCGACGGGTGGAAGAGGATTGATTTCGCCCAGCCTTGGCCGGCGCCTAGGACGTCGCCGAAGCTGAACCCGCCGGCGAGCGCGAGGCCCTGGAAGGATGTGAGGGAGGTTCGGCCGGATAGGATGTCAGACATGTGGACGTCGTAGGCGGCGAAGCCGGCGGTGTGGAAGGCGAAGGCCATTTCGGCGTGGCCGTTGGTACCTTGGTCGCGGAGGACGGCCACGCGGGGTTTGCTGGTGGGGCGGATGTAGTTGAGGACTGTGGCGTAGGCGGGTGTCAATTGGGCTTTGGGGTCGAAGGAGAGGTGGTGGGTCAGGCCTGCGTCAAGGTCGTTGTCGATGTTTTCGTGTTCTTGGTCGGCGCAGTTGGGGTTGTCGCGCAGCTGTTGCATCCAGTGGGAGGTGTTTGACCAGGTTTGTTGAAGGGAGGAGCGGGAAGCGCGATGAATGAGTTTTGCCCGGTAGTAGATTGAGAGGCTCTGTTTGATTGAGGATTCTTTGCCTATGCTGCCGATTTTGTAGAGGAGGCCAGGGGGCGGACCGCACGTTGCGAAGCAGGCTTTAAATTTTGTTTCGTCTGCTTTGCGGACTTGGAAAATTGCGCCAAGTTCTTCGTTGAAGAGGGTTGGGACGATGTCTTGCGGTTCTGAGGATGGGCAAATCGATTCAAGGGAGATGCTCATGCCACAGCGGCCCGCGAAACACATCTCTGCCAGGGTGGTGAAGAGGCCGCCGTCACTTCTGTCGTGGTAAGCTAGCACGAGATCTTGCTCATGCAGTTTCTGGGTGGCGTCGAAGAAGTCTTTGAGGAGTTGCACATCCCGTATGTCAGGGCATTCGTTTCCAACCTGCTTGAAGGACTGTGCAAGGATAGAGCCACCCATGGCTTTATGACCAAGGCCTAGATCGACGAAGAATAGACTCGTCTCACCTACTTCATTGTATCGACGCACTTGAGGTGTCCATGTTTTGGTCACATCCATGACGGGAGCAAATGCGGAAATGACCAGTGAGAGCGGTGCTGTGACTTCCTTGTTCTCTTTGCTCTCATTGTCCTGCCACCGCATCTTCATTGACATCGAATCCTTACCAACGGGTATTGATATACCAAGCTGAGGACATAAATGCAAGCCAATTGCTTCAACAGCCTCGTATATGCCAGCGCCCTCGCCAGGATGACTGGCTGCGGACATCCAGTTTGCGGAGAGCTTCACCTCTGTCAAGCGCTCTTTGATGTCGGCAGCGGTGAGGTTCATGAGAGACTCTGCCACTGCCATACGGGCTGAAGCGGCGTACGAGATCAAAGCTAGGGTGGGCTTCTCTCCCATTGCCTCTGCCTCACCGGTCCTGATACCGTGTGTGAGAGACGTGGCGGTAACGCCGACGTCGGCTACTGGGACTTGCCACGGTCCAACGAACTGGTCTCGGGCTGTCAAACCGCCAACTGTCCTATCGCCAATCGTGATCAGAAAGGACTTGGACCCCACGGCAGGCATCTGCAGCACTCGACTGATTGCCTCGTCGAGCACCGTTCCTGATTGCGGATCTGGCATATAGCTCGTGAGACTGTTGTCGAAGGCAGGTAGATGCGTTTTGCGACTTTGGACCTCTCGGCTCATCTTGGGCGGTTTGCCAAACAGAACGGACATTGGTAGGTCTATTGGCTGTTGATCACTCGCGTGGTCACGGTCCGTTAGTGTCATTCTGTTTTCAGGGTTGCCCTTCTGGCCAGTTGCCTGCCCGACTATCGAGTACCGGCATCGCTCACGGTCAGCAATCGTTCTGAATTTGTTAAGCCCATCCTGTGCGACAGCCAGAACATATCGCTCTTGTGCTTCGCAACACCAAATTTCCATGGGGCTCATGCTACCATCTGCATTATCGACATCTCGAAGCTCAAATTTAGCGCCTAAGAAACCTGCGTCTTTGACTAATTCTGGCAGAGCATTCGACAATCCACCAGCGCCAACGTCGTGGATGAAGAGGATTGGGCTGTCTTTCCCGAGGGAGGAGCACGCATTGATGACTTCCTGGGCGCGTCGCTGCATCTCAGGGTTGCCACGCTGTACACTCGCGAAATCCAAGTCCACGGAGCCGGAGCCAGAAGTGACACTTGATGCTGCACCTCCACCAAGACCAATGAGCATGGCTGGGCCGCCCATGACGATCAGATGAGCACCAGGGTGAACAATGTCTGGATCCTTCAATGCAAGCTGGGGTCTAACTGTGCCAACGCCACCAGCGATCATAATGGGTTTGTGATACCCTCTCACCTCCTTCTGCTCACTGTCGACGTCCACTTGCAAAAGGAGGGTTCTGAAGTAGCCATTGATACAAGGACGGCCGAACTCGTTGTTGAAAGCAGCACTCCCTATCGGTGCTTCAAGCATAATGTCAAGACTGCTAGCGATGTGGGTGGGCTTTCCATATTCGAGCTCCCATGGTTGCTTGTGGCCGGGTATCAGTAGATCCGAGACAGTAAAGCCCATAAGTCCTGCTTTCGGTTTGGAGCCTCTTCCTACAGCACCTTCGTCACGAATTTCTCCTCCCGATCCCGTAGCTGCACCAGGGAATGGAGATACTGCGGTAGGATGATTGTGCGTCTCGACCTTGGCCAGATATGGTACCAGCTCGTCGACCGGCAGCCACTGGCCTGTGCTCGTGCTTGGACACCACTGCGTGCCCTTGAAACCTTCCAGCACAGCCGCGTTGTCCTCATAAGCACTCACTGTTCCCCGGGGACTGACTTTGTGCGTATTTCTGATCATGCCGAACAAGCTGTTGGCTTTTCGCTGCCCATCGATCGTCCATGATGCGTTGAAGATCTTGTGTCGACAGTGCTCGGAATTGACCTGCGCAAACATGAAGAGCTCGACATCTGTGGGCTTACGTGCAACCGGTCCATCCTTCGAGTACGCATCCGCTAGGTACTGTATCTCGGACGCGTCAAGCGCCAGTCCTAACTTTTTGTTTAGTTCCTGTAGCTTGTCGAGCGGAGATGCCCCATCCTCTGTCAGATCAAATGCTTGTAGAGGTCTTGGGGGTTGTGTAACGAATTCTTCCGCTAGATTCGGCTCGCTTTCATACACCTTCTCTGTCATTCGATCATGAAGGAAATCAAGCTGTCTCGGAGTGAGATCCTCCTGCCCATCTTTGAGTCGGATGACTAGTTTGACACCCCTCTCTATCCGTCTGACGTACTGGCGAAGACCACAAACCTGAGCAATATTGGTGGCTTTAGAGCTCCACGGTGAGATGGTGCCAGGCCTTGGCAGAATGTAGAACGTCTTATCACCAGCACTCTCGTCCACGTCTTTCGTTTCGGACCCGTGCACTAAAAGTTTTTGCAAGAGATCAGAAGCATTGTCGTCGAGTGTCTGCAAGAGGTCGACATAGTGAATAAATTGTCCCTCGATATTACCGATCTCTGCTTGTAGAGAAAGTGCCTGCTTGCGAAACTCTGAAAAGGCCTCGGCACCTGGTAAGGTAACGACCTGTAGCGCCGACATGATCTTCTCAGCTTACCTGACGCACTTCAAGAGTACATACGGCGTGGTTCCATCATTGGTTTGATACGACAAAAATTAACGAAGGCTTGAGTACTGGTCTGATGCCTCAGGCTGCAAATATCATCCAAGTGAATTAATTGGCCACTGGTAGTACTAGCTTACTCACACCTCATCGATCGGGGGACATGTGGACACCTCGGGCAAATACCGCTGCCAACATTGCTAACACTGCTAACAGCAAACTCGCATTGCATCGACCATCACGGACGCCATGGAAGACGCAGTTAAAGCCATTGGAGCAATCACACACTGGACGAACATACGTGGTACAGTAGGCTGGGGAAGCCACGCTAAAGTGGAAACGGCGTGGAAATCCTTCGGCGTGACCTTGCACGGCAGCTGCAGAAGCAGCAATCCTTGCAGGCCGTAGTTGCCTATCTCGGCGCTCAACGAGACTTGGCCTTATCTGCGCGGATGATCACTGCAGGTCGGCCGTTAATGTTCTCCTGGTGACCTTCGCCCGTGCTCACAATCTGGATGACCCAAATTGTGCACGTCCTGCCTTTACTTGTCATCCTACCCCACCGCAGTTGAGGCAAATCTTTGGATGCTTTGGAGCTGATCCATTCACGAGGGGAGCCCATCAGACCTCATCCTGCGCCCGAACCCGGTCACATCCAGCGTTTTTTAGTGTCCACCTCGCTCCTCCTACCCTGCCGAGGCCTGCACTCAATATCACATTCCTTTTAGAGACCTCGAGGGCTGTCTAAAAGACTGCCCTCACCGCCACAATTGCTCCCAAAAGCAGATCTCCCCATCCCCCCCACCGTCGACATCCCTCCGAGCCTACCGACGAAGCAGCTATCGCCTTGACTTCCGCTGTAGACGAGAAGGACGGTACGGAAAGGGAGAGGGCGTACTCTTCAGCCACAGAGTCCGACGACTTCTCGCTCTGGAGTGACACTGGAGACATCGCAGAACAGCTTGCTGACGACGAGGACCCTCTCCGCATCGAGCTTGACCCTCTCAACAGCCAAGGTCGCAACCTCAATCCCAGTGGACGTGGCACAGCGCGGAAGAACAGGGTTACCTTTCAACCTCAAGGCCGTTCGGAAGGGGAGAGCACCAACGCTGGCGTCGATAAAGAGGCGATCTCCATACCCAATCCTGCCCCGAGGAAGATAAGCAGGGCAGAAAAGGTTCTCGCACTCATCATGGCGCCCTCAGATACGCAGACCGCCCGGACCAGGGGTCTGGTAGGCAAGCCACTTCTGTATGTCGTGCCTGCTGAGGCCGCACGGGTAGATGCTGATGCACCAGAACAGATATTTTACAAGCGTGTTCGTTTCATTAGGTGTCTTCCTTTTTGGATATGATCAGGGTGTTATGTCGGGCATTATCACGTATGAGACCCTCCCAACAAGCGACAAGCCCAACGAGTACTGACACTATCAGTGGCCCCTTCTTCAAGGATTACTTCAACCAGCCAACACGCGCCGAGATCGGGACCATGGTCGCCATCCTCGAGGTCGGCGCTTTCATATCCTCCCTGGGCGTCGGCCGCATAGGCGATATGATTGGGCGACGGAGGACCATCCTCTACGGTTCAATGATCTTCTTCGTCGGCGGCATGTGTCAAACCTTCGCTACTGGCATGCCCATGATGATGCTGGGTCGTATCATTGCCGGTTTAGGTGTCGGTGCACTTTCAACCATCGTGCCTGTGTATCAGTCGGAGATTAGCCCGCCGCATAACCGGGGGAAGCTCGCATGCATCGAGTTCACCGGCAACATCACCGGTTATGCTGCCAGTGTGTGGGTCGATTACTTTTGCAGCTACATCGAGAGTGACTATGCCTGGCGCGTCCCCCTGCTCATGCAGTGTGTGATGGGCGCTTTACTCGGTTTCGGCAGTCTTATCATCTGCGAGTCTCCACGGTACGTTCACGATTTCATTTTCTTGTGAAGCTGCTAACTTGTGCGTAGCTGGTTGCTTGACAATGACCACGATGAGGAAGGCATTGTTGTCATCGCTAATTTGTACGGCAAGGGCGACATCCACAACGACAAAGCGCGCCAAGAGTACCGAGAGATCAAAATGAACGTCTTGATGCAGCGAATGGAAGGCGAGCGATCCTACAGCGACATGTTCAAGAGATACTACAAGCGAGTCTTCATCGCCATGTCAGCTCAGGCCTTTGCTCAGCTGAACGGCATCAACGTCATCTCCTATTACGCTCCTCTAGTCTTTGAATCAGCTGGCTGGCTCGGTCGCGACGCGATCCTGATGACTGGCATCAATTCGATGACTTATCTTGCTTCGACGATTCCCCCCTGGTACCTCGTCGACCGCTGGGGGCGGCGACCGATCTTGCTCTCAGGAGCGGTTGCAATGATCATCTCATTGTCAATGATATCGTACTTCCTTTTCATCGACATAAGGTGGACACCGACGCTGGTGGTTATCTTCGTCATGATCTACAACGCCGCGTTCGGTGCCAGTTGGGGACCTATCCCATGGCTCTACCCTCCCGAGATTCTTCCGCTCAGCATTCGGGCGAAGGGTGCAAGTCTGAGTACGGCAAGCAACTGGGCGTTCAACTGGCTGGTGGGAGAAATGACGCCGGTACTTCAGGAGGCCATCAAGTGGCGTCTGTATCTGCTGCATGCTTTCTTCTGTGCAGTCAGTTTCGTTCTTGGTAAGTCACAGGGGAAACCCTGATGCGCGACAGCAAGCTAACAGTAGTAGTCTATTTCCTTTACCCGGAGACGGCGAATGTTCGACTGGAAGACATGAACGCTCTATTTGGCGACGCTACTACCGCGATGCCGACACCAGCCACACAGGCTGAAAGAGGCTCTTTGATGGGTGTCGATTCACCAGCATCGATGGACATTCGAGGGAACTCGCCACACTTCGGAGCCAGTGATGCAATACCCGGGCTTGACATCGATCCGCCGAATCTAGAGATCGATGCGGATGGGAAGCCCATTCAAAACCGAGGCCGCAGCCAAGACGGCGGGGAAGGTCTTGGTGGTTGGATCGGACGCATGGTGTCAAGGACAAGGACCCGTGAAGGAAGCGAGAGCAACCGAGGCCAATATGGGCGCATTGGACAGGACGGGGATTGATGAACATGTTTGGCAGCGGATGCCGGGAGGCGATGCGACCAATTTTGGTAGATGAGACGGCGACATTGGCTATGGAGGCGGCCACATTGTCTAGATACTCGTGTTGCGGAGATGAGATGTTGTATTTGACCTCGAATACGTGCAAGTATAACAGAGCTAGATATGGTTCGATGACTGTCGTCAACGTCAGCATGCAAGAGAAGTGAGGGTTGAAGCCAGGCACCTACTGGGAGGGCTCTCAGATAGCACGATACCGCAATCAGACAAAAGTTCCGGTAGCGGGCCGAGTCATGGGGGCTGACTCTAGCCTGGCCTTTGTCCCACGGGAGGCAGAGGGCGCCAAACGGCCAATTCTAGGGCGAGGTGTATTCGTTCTACGCTTAGCGGAGGTCCGCAAATGACCAAGACGCCTACTCAGTCAAGCCATCACCTGCGCCGACTTCGACCTTACTGTAGCTGTTGTCGTTCCACAAAGCGAACTTCGCATCCACCTCCTTGGCAGCGACTGAAGAAGGGAATCGCGACTCTTTGACTACCCTGCTCAGGGTCTTCGCGGTAACGCGCCAGTGACATCGTCATATCCCACCTGCAATCTGCACCTCCTCATCCCCGACCGGTGTAACTTGGCAAACAGGACTGCGCCAGGTGTGCTTCAACGGGACAGTCTCACCAGACCGCGAACTGACCTCAGATCGACCTCACGTCGAGTCGCACGGGACTTTGCTTTCACCTTGTGTAGTCACTATCGTCAGTACGAAGTGACGATCGGGGACGAGAATCGCGCGGCGGTTGCAGTCGGCCTGTCAACACAGGACGGCGGCGAGGACACAATGCGCAAACGCTAGTAGATGCAGTGGTACTCGCTGTCGCAGCCTCCGTTACGGCATTGTTCAGAAGTCTACTGAATCCCACCGACATGTCGCAACCAACTCTTGCAGCATCGTCGCAACGTCAACCAGCCTCCCAGACTCGACCGGCCAACGCAAGGCTGCCCAATCCATTCGCCAAATTCGACGACAGGATAGCTGATCTAAGCAACCACACCTTACCGGACCAACCATATGTGCTCACCATCCCTTCCGATCTGCCTTACCGAAGACACACCACCGACCCTAACCGATGGTATCTGAATACCCCCTTTGTGAGGAAGGAAGAGCAGCTCCAGTACATGAGCTTGTTGCGCCACCTCGACGACGACGAGGCACTGCTGAAGGCCGACGGTGACAGGATAGACCACGATGGGAGACTCGTCGCCCATGCGCCGACGCCACAGTCCGAGGTCCCGAGCAGGCCTCAGACTCCACTCGATGCCGCGCCGAAGAAGAAAATTAGCCTGAAGGACTACAAGACCAAGGACAAGAGTGCTGTCAACACTCCAGAGCGACGTCCAGCCGACGATATTCGGAGACAGGCCATCAAGAGTCACAAGGAGGAGGCAGATGCAAAGAAACAAGACCCAGATGCTAAGCCCAATGCTCAGCGCAAGCCTGAACCAAAGGTTGCAGAATCGAAGCCATCAGGACGAGAACCTAAGACAGATGTCAAGTCTGCTCTCCACAAACCAACGCAGCATGATCGAGAATCCCAGCGGCCGGCCAAGAAGCGCCGCTTGTCCGAAGAGGAAGACCACAAAATGCCTCGCAAGCATGTCAACGGCCTGAAAGCAAAGGAAGAGCCTGTGAAAAAGAGGGCCCTACCTGACCTCCTCTCGCCAGACATGCCGACCTCTGAGAAGAAGCCGAAGCCTAGAGATCTTCCCATCCTACTTTCTCCCAAACTACCTCAAGCACTTGAGAAGGCCGCTGCTGCAGTACCTCCACGAAGTGACGAGGTACGCACCGCCTTGAAAGGCATCCATTCTCCAGCTCGACCGCCCGACAGGAAAGCTGACAGTGCGGCGAGAGAGGCCTCTCCTGCCCGTGTCCGGTCTGATAGTCAAATCTCGGCCAAGTCGGTAGCTCCCCTCACCAGTATCGCCTCGCCAATTACTCGCCCGCTATCCACACCTGCGACCAAAGTCAACGCTACCATTGCCGATGGCAGGACAACAAGTCCAAAGCCGAGGCAGCGACACATCATCGTGCTCCGCTACGGCAAAAAGAATCGCAAGCGCGTTGAGATGCTGTTGAAGCTCGGGGCACCACGGCCTAAGAAGGAGCAGAATCAGCCCACACAGACAGAGCCGACGACCTCGTCGAAACAGCCTGCCAAGTTAGAGGTCCCGAAGCCAGACAAGAAACGTCCCGCCGAACCAACTTCTGAGCCCCCTGCCAAGAAACCAAAGCTCGCAGCATCATCTCTCGAGCCACCAGCTAAGAGCGACCGGCCTTCCACCCCCAAACCAGACGTAGCAGGTAAATCCCCTGCCCCCACCACCAAACCCAAACCGACAGTGGTCACCCCCAAAAAAGATTTGAAATCCGCCGCCATGCAGAGAGTGGTGTCGACCGATACCGGTGGAGCTCGAACACCTTCGCAGGAGGCTACACGTACCGCGACCCCGTTGATTGTGCGTCAAGCTTCGCAGCCCAAACTGTCCCCTGCGCCAACATCTGCTCCGGCCAAGAACGATGAACACACCATGTGGACCGAGCTCAACACCCGAATTTTCCAGCTTGGCAGAATCCTTAAGAAGGAAGGCTCGAAACTGGCGGAAGAAGGAGGCAGCAAGAACAAACAACAAGGTGTGGTTCTGCTCATCGAGGCACTGCTCTGTTTCATGCTTAATTCGGCAGCTCTGGCCCAGGCTCGACCCAACGCTGACGCTGGTTGGTCCACGATCCTGCCATATCACATCATGGTCTGGAAGCAGTCTCGTCCCTACACACATTTGCATGGGCTCGTCGTGCAGCTGGGTGCTGTGTGTCGACAATTCCTCCATCAGGAACACATCAAGCGGCTCTCCAAGGAGACTCTGCCGGAAGACCACATCGGGTCTGCTCCGACCCCGGGCAGCGATGGTAACACCAGGACGGACGACAGCACTAAGAAGCAAAAGTCGTTCCTCGAGCTTCGTGATGAGCTCGTCCAGAACTCGAAGGAGCTCAAGATTGCATGGCTTGAGAGCTCCAAGATTTTGCCATATGAGATTGTCGAAGAGCAGTATCCAAGCACGTGGTCGAAGCGGATGAAGGATTCCAGCAAGCGAAACCCGGACAAGCTTAACCCGAAAGAGCTTACAAAGGACTTCTACTTGCCGCTCGATGTATCAACGAATGTTTTCGAAGCAACGAATTTCGCACTGGCGTTCTTGAATGAATGGGCTATGATCGAGCAGGTGCAGTGGAAGACTCGAATCGAGTTGTGATTTTACGCGTCTCTGGTCCGGAAGCGACAGAGTTCTTAAAGAGGGTACCTTGTGATTTGTGATACCTATACAGCGACCATGTTTAGCTAGTGACTAGATTGCGTGTACTCTAATGCAGCACATTCTTCCAAGCCTGGTGGCGCTGGCTACCTGATCGACGCATCTGCTTGTGCTAGCGCGTGCAATGTTGATCATGGGGCTGTTTTCTTATACATGTTGCCAATGACCGACTTTCGATTGTCACACTCCAGGATTCGAATCTGCTGCACCTACAGCATGGAACATTAGGCTTTGAGTTGCCAGCTAGTGACCTACCTATGTAGTTTCTACCTGCCTAAGACAAGCCTCGACCACCGTGAACAGGGGGCGAGGCGGAATCGACTCGGGCCGGACGAGCCGGGGTTCGCGTCCGGGATCGCGGTCGTGAAAGCATCATGGTCCAAAGTCTGACTTCCTGACTACAACCCTCCCTTCTGTCAACAGCAATATGTTGGAGTATCTTTCTTATGTGGTTGACTACTTCGCGCCGTTGTTGTGAGTTCCATGATCAGGCAATTGCAAGAGACACAGCTGACAAGTCACCTATAGTTTGATTGCATCGCCCGTCACATCGTACGCCGACCAGATCGTGTCCATCCATCGAAACAAATCCAGCGATGGCTTCTCCCTCGACATCCCGCTCATCATGCTCGTCGCGTCCACCCTCAAGGTCTTCTACTGGTTTGGCGCATACTACGACGTCGCCTTGTTGGTACAAGCATGTCTCATGATCGCTGTGCAGACAGTCCTACTCAAGGTAGCCCTCGACAACAGACCTCCGTCTGGAACAAGAGGTGGTGTCGAGCATAGACCGTTTAGTGCCTATTCAGCAGACAACATCCTGGAAGACCTCATGGCGGGCAAACGGCCATTCAACTTCTGGCGATGGAGCACTGCAAAACCATACTTCCAGTTCCTGGCCTACATGTCGGGCATTCTGTTGTTCATCCATGTTCTCCTGCCGTTCGTTTCCAGAACACCATTCTACATCTCCTTGATTGGTTACGTCGGTCTCGCCATCGAAGCCATCTTGCCTCTGCCACAGATCATAAAAAACCACAATGCTCGATCCTGCAAGGGTTTCAGGTTGTCGGTCATCATCAACTGGTTGGCCGGCGACACAATGAAGATGAGCTATTTCTTCCTAAGCAAGGAGTACGTCCCTTGGCCCTTCCGTCTCTGTGGCATCTTTCAGGCAATCTGCGATTCATACCTGGGCTTACAGTTCTACATGTACGGTGATGGTTCGCGAAACAGAGGCCTCCAGATGAATCATTTCGGAAAGTCTGGAGCGGGCATGCTTGGCTGACTCAGGCACAACATATGCGACATCATTCATACCCTGCTTGATCAGCCGCAGAACCAGCAGTGCCATCACGAAAGGATGCGCTGATGCAGCTAGGGCAACTGTGCCTTGCATGTTCAAACGAGCCGTTCAGGTTTCAGACGCCTTCCCCCTTTTGTGATTGGGCTAAACACACGGCTCAACTATTAAGCGCTAGGCGTGTAAGCAACGTGCCGCACCAAGCTGCATCATACAGCAGGTACAAAGCCCGATATGCGAAATGCACGAGACTGCAGCTTCACATCCTCTGTTACTTGTGCCGTATGATGTCGATAGTGTTGACTGGCTTTGGCTTTTAGCCGCCATACATATCCCGACGATGTGACGTTGGCATACTATCATCACGATAAGGCGTGCTTGTCGCAACAGTACGACAGACTTATAGCTCTTCACATTCCACGAATCAAGTGACTGGTAATCACCATAGCTGCGGCTGAAAGGACCACATGTGGGTGAGGCGACTTAGTACAGATCTTAAGCCTTGAATCACAAGGTGTTGGCATTGGATCCTGTATCTCCCATGATGGAATAGATTGCAGAAAGAAGTCCGGGTGGCTACCATGGCCTATTCCTCGGAGTCTTCTGACCAGCTTGGCCTGGCACGCTGCGAGCTCAATTTGGCGGAAGCCGCGGCCATCTGAACAGCTAGCCGTGCATGTTGACATTGGTGGTATCGAGTATCCTAGAACGCGTAGTGGACGACAAGCAACCGAGTGTCTCCTTGAATGGCAGCATATCTCTACAGATACTATAGAATATAACGGAGCGTTTAATGCGCTGGCTCAGCGTACATGGCGTCTCAGATATTGGACTCTGGCCGGCGAGCCGCATTGGCGTGCAAGCCTTCATATGTCAACACCTAGAATGACTACGCTATCTCCTGTTGGCGTTGTTGAGCTTCGATGCATTCGATCCCATTGCCCTTGCATGTTAAATCTTGTCCACTTTTGATGCGTAATTTCCGACAGAATGCAAGCTACTCGCGCCCGTGAAGCCACCTCCCACAAGACGACAATGTGCGTCTCATGAACACAATGCTGTAACGAGGTCGGTATCCCAATCAGCTCAGCATAAGTGAAGCCTTCGAGGCCAAACAGAGAGCCATGCCAAGGAGTACCTCCGGACGCTAAATCGTTTTGCCGCACGAACACCTCCAGCAACCTCGTGCGTCTTTACTCATTGCCATGCTCGCGATAACAAAACACATAGATGCTGTCATGCTTGAGGTCTTCATCCGCTCGAATAGAGTCTCCTAAAATCGAGGTATTTCACGACCAAAAGTCTAAAAGCACGCAGATATCGCCCTCTTATAGAGAGGTTAGGAGTCAAGCAAGCACCTTGCACAAGACCCGACGACGTGAACAATTCAACGGGCAGATCTAGCACATCGACTTGATTTGGACTTTTGACTTTTGCCAATCTCATCTAAGACGGTTGAGTCTTCACAGCGGACCATATGGGAGCAAACGCCCCGAACGACTGACAGCGGGCCCCAGACGTGCGGGTTGACGGTGGTCTATGTATAACTTCAGCAACGACTATTTCAATATCAGCACATATTGGTACCTCGACGACGCGCTGTACAGATTTCGGGAAAGCTCGCACTGGAAGCATACGACGACCCTGTCTTGATACATATGCGACCGGGCCTCGATCTGCAATCACACCTGATATAACAACGCACTTGTCGTGTGAACCGAAGACTTGGAAGGCAAGAATCAGATCGTCTTGACTGCCCACCCGCACCCTCCGAAAAGCAACGTTCGTGACAACCACAGTCCTCCCTGCCACACCCAACATGCCGTCAAGGATTAGCGGGGCCTGTAATGGTTGCAGATCGAAGAAGCAAAAGGTACGTCCTTCAGATTTCCGCCACTGATGTTGGCTGCTCGGACATCAACGGTGTACCTGCCGGCGATGGTCATACTATGGGCCCGCACTGGTCAAGTGCCACTGGTCGCTGACATACTCTTGTGTTTCTAGTGCAGCGGCGATAAGTAAGTTACATTCAGCACACTGATCGCAAATTGAGCACCACAGAGTACAATCCCGCTAGCAATGCCTGAGGGCGCTGTCTACCATCTAGCAAGAACGTTTTTCCTCACTGCAAAGACTTGCGCGACGCAACGGTTCGAGACATGCCTCAAGCGACACGCACATAGATCCAGTCCATCAGGTTCTTGAGCATCAGCTAACAGCTTCTGTCATAGATCAGGGTGCGCTCAATGTGAGGTGGCGGGCATAACATGTACCTGGCCTGAGCAGCGCAAAAGGTAAGTGCGAGTGATGGTCGACTGCGGCTTGCAACGCTCAGATGAGATGTGACCTAAAGAATTTACGCTCGACACGTGCTGATCGGTGATGAACAGGGGTCCTGCGAAAGGTTACATAGAAGGCCTCGAATCCAGACTGCACGAAGCAGAGTCGCTCCTCCTTCAAGTCCTTCCGCTCATTTCTGCAGAACAACTTCACGTTGCAACATCCGTCCTCGCGAACAGTGAAAAGGAAGAGGCCGAAAGAGCCTCGGCTGATCATAGGAGCAGTCCGCCGATGCTGAACAAGAAGACTGGCATTGACTACTGGGACAATTTCCCGTTAACATCAGTCAACAGCATTCGCAGATGGCAGCAAGATTGCGAAGTCAACAGCACCAAGGACAACAACACCCAACCAGTCAAGACGGAACACCGTAAATCAGTGTCCGGCACGCGCATGTTGCCGGAGGACGCCCCATCACGAAAGAAGAGGCAGAGCATGGCAGAGCACCGACCGTCTTCTTCCTACGGCGCTGGTGCTAGCAAGCCCAGTGACCTCCTCGGCTTGCAGACCCACCAAGCGGACTCGGTACATGTGTTGCAGGCACAAAACGAGCAGATGAGAATAGCACTGGACCAGCAGCGGCAACAAAACAGCTGGCAGGCTCAAATACTGCAGTCAACAACAAACCACACGGGCCAGACCCCTAGCTTACAGCAGCAGCACCTTTTCGGCCCGGGCGAGTACTTTGACAACGCCAACCCCCATTCATGGTCCTCACAGCAAGCGAATATCAACATGGACAGTTTGAACCAGGAGTCCAACGAAGAAGACGCCCTGCCTGCGGACACTACACAGACTCATTCCCACCTGTTCTGGTGAAACACGTAACACACTCAATTGTACATTTACATCCACACTACATGTATCGACCGTTCCCCGAGGTATCGTTGGCATTGCCACCACTACCAGAGTTCGAAAACGCCGACATATCCCAGCCTGGATTCGAAGCCATCGGCCCAACCGGGCCGGTCATGGTCTCCCACGAGACAGCGCCAAACACGTCAAACAGATTGCTGTCCATGTTGCCCCAGAACATCTGGTCGTCCATCGAGGACAGCTCCGGCAAACCCATGCTATGGCTTGACTGCGCGAATGCCATGTCCTGAGGATCGGCATATATCGCAGCACCAGCCCGCTGCTGGCTGTTGTTGGGAGTGTCAGCACCGTTGCTCAATGCGTAATGATTGAGATTCATGCCCCGGTACAGCTGGGACGCAGGATTGGAGACATCGGCGCTCGCATTGCTCATGGTAGAGTCTTGGCGGTGGAAGCCCGCGGTGGCTCCGATGCTGTTGTGGTAGCCTGGCGCGCTGTTCGATCGCAGCTCAGGCGAGCGGAAGTGAGGAGGGCGGAAATCTGAGGACGCCGGCGAAATACCCGCAAGACTGTCGCGTTTGGGCGAAGGTTCGGCCTCGCTGTTGTCGACGGACATTGAGTCTCGGGTGCGTTTTCGATTTGGCACGGGGCCCGGTGGGATCTGGTCGCTGCGGCCGGCTGTCAGGTATCCGTTCGAGGACGCCTTTCTCGTGGTGATGTTTGAAAGAAGGAGCGTGAGCACTTTGTGACAGTTCTTGACCGTATACCATTTCACGTTCATAGATTCGAGGATAAGCAAGCATGATTTGATGTCGCTGCACGCCCGCGTTTTCGGATACTTGCCGAGCTGGCACGCGAAGGCGATGATCAGGCCCGACATCCACGCCGCAGACAGCAGGCCCGGGAGGAACATCGATTGCCCGTTCTCTTTGTGTTTCTTCAGCGCGCTGAGTGTGTTCCTCGATGCCCGGATGCATACCTGCAGGCCCTGCTGGAACTCGGCCGTCGACTGGTCGAGCGACAGCCGCGGCCGGTTCAGCAGGAGCAGGAGCTGGTGGTACAGCAGCGTGAAGAACGGCGTCAGCAGCTTGTGCTGCTGCACCAAGCCCGGCTCGACGTCGCCTAGTTCGTCGCTGCTCGTCGTGGCCGGGTTGAATTCGCCCGTCAGCGTCGACGGGAGGTCGTTCCACCAGTTCTCGATGTCGGCCGTCAGGAAGCCGATGGCGTCTTCCTTGGGGAAGCGGAAGTTGATCGACTTGTGGAAGATCTCGATGATGCGGCCGGTCAGCTTGCCGTAGTGCACGTAGGCTGTCAGGGCCGCCTCGCGCAGCTGTTTGCCGCGGTTCGACATGTTGAGGTCCGTAGCGGTGCGTGGGTCGTCTTCGAGCATGGCTTTTTCTTTGTCTGCCTCGGCCGTTGCGTCTGTCATTGTCACGCTTGAGCGGTGGCGCTGGTGGGTTTGTCCGGCGCTGAAATTGATGATCCGCCCGTGCGCGTCGCGCGGGAAATGCAGCTTCATTTCGTGCTCGCGCTCCTCTTCACTGAGTAGCTCGCGCGCCACCGCGCGGTGCATCTCGCCCTCGCCCCCGTTTCGGCTGAGACACACGTCGATGTCGCTGTCTTGGAACGTGTTGGGGTCGCCTAGCGCCAGGCTCAGATGGCGGTCGAGCGCGTAGGCGCTCCAGAAGACGCGCTTGCGGATCTCGCATTCCTGGGGCGTGAGTGAGGCGTAGCGTAAGGGACACCGGTGCAGGCCGATATGGTAGATTAGGCGCAGGACAACGCCCGCGAGGGTGCTGCTGTGGCGCAGGGAGATGGTGGAGAGGAGGTAGAGCTCGGCGGAGAGCAGGAGCTGGATTGTGTTGAGGTGTGGCGTGGTGCTCAGCGGGAGGATCAGGGAGAGCAGCGCGAGGGCGCTGTGGATTGTCGAGGTGGTGGGGAGAGTGGGAGTGGTGGTAGTAGCCATCGGTGAGAATGTTGATGGAGATGGGGATGTGCCGTTGGACAGGGCGGCAATGTTGATTATGATCTGGAAGGTGATGAGTTTTAAAGGGTCGACGTTTTGAATGTCGCCAAGGTTTGACATGTTGGAATTGGAGTTTATGCTTGTTGTGCTATTCGTGCGGCGATTGGGTGGTTGCGCGGCTTTGGTTGAGGGCTTGGGCTGAGGTTGTTTCGAGGATTGGGAGATGGCGGAGTAGATCTCGTTCATGTCTTCGAGGAACTTGGGGCCATGGAGGAAGGGGAAGAGGGGGTGGGTTTGTCGAAAGAAGGTGGTTACTAGGTCCATGGCTAGCTTCTGGTCTGAAGGAGGGCGGCCGACGGCCGTGACGATCCGGCGGTGGATGTCTTGGTCGTGCAGCCACCAGGAGTTTCTGGTGACGGCGCCGTTGGTGGTTGAGCCATTGACGTTTCGGCCTGAGGCGTCCTCGCCCGTGATGATGTCCTCGGAGGCTGGGACGTCATCATCGGCCGGATCGCTGTGGCCGTCGAGGCTGGCGTTCGACTGGGAGGCGAAGGCAGCGGAGAAGGCACGACGGACGGTGTTGACGAAGTAGACTCCCGAGCTTGAGCCAAGCCAAGCTGTGCCGCCCGGGACGGACAATTTCTTGAGGGTTCCAATCTCAGCCGTGTGGGGCGGCCGAGTTTCTTCCTCCTGGTCGGGATCATCGTTGACTGGTGTCTTGTTGTCAGCATCGTTGGTCACGTTGGTTGTAAGCGTGCCTGGTGAAGACAGTGACCGCGGGGTCATAATTGTGGTGGTTGCTATAGCAGCCTGCTAAACTTCTGCAATGGCCGTATGCCGTCGTCGACCGGATGCTGACACTCAGACACGGCGCATCTGTCCGATCTGCATTGTGGACCTGATCAGTTGATATCCAGCCTTGCGATGGTGATACGCTCGATGGAACCAGGTTGGTTTCGGTTCCGTTGATTGGACTTTCGTGCTGTACCTTTTTGTCGACAGCTCTAAGACTTCCTGTCCCCCGAAACTGCCAACAGCGTTCCTCCAGACTGGTGCGGTGTCGGTGCGTACAGGCGTCGTGACTCAAGATCGTAAAGTGTTGGAGGCCTGGTAAGTGCTTCCGGTATCCCCGTGAAAGCCTGTCCGGCCGCAACAGAGTCAATTTACCGGACCTCGAAAGCAAGACGAATACTCGCGTGTCGTACTGAGATCTACGGCTCCACAGCAAGTACACCTGAATGGGTGGGAGCTCACTCCAGCGTAGCCTCAACTCGGGGGATGGCCTCGGCTGCGATACGTCGCAAGCGGTAAGTAAGCCGATTTGCGATGGTGTTGTGCGGCTGCAACCGCTGATACACTGGAAGTGCTTAGACTGGTGGAATTACCGTACACGCGAAAGCAATCCAAAGATCCAAATGAGCGGTGACCTCGCTTCTCTACGGTGCAAGTGGAAGGTGTTTCTCGCCAATGCTTCCCAACAGCATCCCCGCTTACTGGTGTCTCGGCGCTAGCACTCCAGCGGTCTTGGACTTTCGATACGTCTATCTTAGCGTGGACGTGTTGAGGGTAAGAGGGTTACACCTCATCAAGTCGGAACATTGGAGTCTATCTATGTAGGGCACGAAGTACTTCTTTGCAAGGTTACTGTGGTTATGCGTCGTTGCGGGCAATACCAACGATGCCGCTCGTATCGGCTGCTTCGGCGGTTGGCTCAATGACGCCGGCGACCTTCAGCGTCTCAATCACGCCGTGCATAGTAGCAGCATCAACACCCCTCGTCTGTTCGAAAAACTTGGCCGAGACCAGCCACTCATTGGCGTCCTCGTCGGAGTATTGACATCCAAACTCACCTTGCACAAGCCTCTTGATGGCCGATTGGGGATCCTTGTTGAAGTCACTCACGCCTTTGTCAAGACACTCAAACAGCTTGGACAGCTTCGAATCCGTCGCTGGCTCGGGGAAGGTCTTTGCTGATGCCGCGATGTGCCAGCTGGGCCACGGGGTGTAGATCTCGCCAATGTGCTTGAGGGGTGTCTTATCCCCGTCGAAGTACGGCTTCGTCGTGAAATGCTCCCACATGAAGAAATCGGCGGTCGCGCCCTGGCCTCCTGCGCCCGTGACGCCGTCCCTGAGATCCTTGAACGGGCCAAGAGGGTTGATGACCAAGCCTTCAGATTTGCTGTCCTTCCCCTGCCGTAGCCAGCCCTTCTGATCTGCCAGAACGAATGCCATGACATGACTGCCGCTGCCCATCCTACTCACGCCCACCCGTCTATGCTGCCGAAGGTCTTGCACGTCGTTGATATCATCTCGGTTTCGGCCTGTGACGATTGCCCATCTCAGCGGGTTCCTCACCCAGGAGCCAACTATGCTGTAGCCCTTCTCTTTCTGGCCTTGCGCATTCATCAGACCTGCGACCCAGCCCTCGGTCAGACCTATAGCGACATCAATCTCGTCGGAGCGTAAGGAAGTGATCATATGACCAGTGCCGGAGGGAAAGGGGATCAGTTCGACCGGGTCAGGAAATTGGGGTTTGGCAAGATGCAACGGTATCAGGTAGTGCTCGGGCACATAGCCTATGCGGATGGGTGGTTGGGATGCCATACTGGCAAAGGTGCGCCATGCACGTGTGGCTACAACGGATGATCTCGTTCGAAAGAGAGGCTGCAGCATCGTGTCCTGCCAGGGCCTGGCCAGACAGTGGAACAGAACAAGTATGCATGACTCGAGACGAGCTTGCTACACTCTTCTCTCAATGGTGATGCAAGCGACTCCACTTGGATTGCATAAAGTCTGGGGTATGAGTAGCTCGTACGCGGCTCAAAGTCTCCTCAAACGACGCGTCCGTAGCGATGTACCTATAGAATACCTCTCAGGTAGGGATGCTGCAGGTAGCCAACGCCTGAGGGGTTTCTCTGTCATCCCCGATATTAGACATTCTCACAACTTATAGGGAACAAACACGTCTACTTGTGCATGGATCGTGATCTTTCGGACAACAATGCGGCATAAAACTTGGTAAAAGCATCATTGCCTGACTAGTTAATGCTGTATCGATGTACACCAATCTGCGCTTTGTCGAACGGCCCGAGTCGTTAGACCTCAACCACTATTTCGATTTCTGATCCATGTTCTCTGCTTCCTCCTCAATCACTTGCTCATCTCCATCAGCCCCGAACATGCCGTTGCCAAGTCCGCTATGTAGCCGAAACCTGCGCGGCCTCTCCCCTTCACTTTCAATTGAGGTCGCGCTGGATTGGTTGGTAAGAGGCCGTTGACGTGGGCCAATGTGATCTTCGGCTCCACGTTCGCCAACTCCATCCACAGCAACGTCATGACTGCTTGTTGCAGCAAGCCCACCGGTAGCAGTTCGTTGCATAGCCGCAGGCTTACTATCATACCGAGACAGGGATGAGCGCCGTCGCTGGAGTATCTTGTCGCCCTCTCGTGCTTCTTTGCGGTGCAGACCTTCCGACGGTAGCAGGACAGCTCGATCGAGTTCATACGGCAGTCCTCGATGCCGTCCGCGTATCTGCATGGCGATGATCACCAATTTCGAAAGCACCTTGAACTGTGCCGAGAATGAAGCATTGCTGCCCGGGTACCCCAACGAAAGTCCCACCGTGCCGTATGCTGAGATGATCTCGAATAGAATGGCCCAGAGCGTGAAGGCGTACTCACTGTTATTGCCGATACGCCCTCCTTCCACGATGGCGATGATGAACAGGCCCAACACGACATACCAAAGATCGAACCCCAGCTGCCGGCGTAAATGGGCGCCCACGTAGCTAGGCTCTGCGTCATCCGACTCCTCTTCGCCCGGAGATGCGTAGATACCCAAGCTTTTCTCCTCGTACACGTTCGTCCGTCGCATAGAGATGGCAATAGGGAACACGGAAATATACATCATGATCATGTAAGACACCTGAACGCCCGGATGCAGATCTGCAAGATTGACGGCAGAGAATCCAGCTGTGCGCGTCGATGAGGCCTGGAAAAGTCCGACAGTAACCCGCGTCCAGGGATGCAGTTGCGTGACAGTCTCGTCGTTCAGGTCGAGAATGATGAATAACAGCACGTCCACACCGTTGAGGATGACAAGGATGGCGAAAAGCCACCAAGTCGCAGCTCTTGGAAACAGCAGCGTGAAGCACCGTCGAGGGTGGTCAAGCAAAAACTGGAGTTCTTCCCATAACCCGCTACCCACCGGTACGCATTTCGAGAATACCCAGATGACGAACCTTAGCATACATGGAAAACCAGTGTTGCCAATGATGATAAGGAAGGCCCCGAAAAGCATCACGAAAGACGAGGTCTCGAACTGGCCCATCGAGTCTGGTGTTAGAGTGTATCCCAAATCGTTGAACAGAGATTGAGCGGTGAAGATTCCCCACCACGCACGACCTTGGCCGATTGCGGTGACTCTGCTGCCGTAGTGTGTCGTGTAGATCCATGGTGTGAAAGAGACGAGAGCTAACAAATGAAAGAAGAAGAAGTAACCCAGCAAGACGAGAGCTAGGGTTTTCAGAGAGCGGTACTCTATACCGCCAAGCTCTTCTCGCTGCTCTTCCGTGAGATTAACAAAGAATGAGTTGCGTGCAACAGTCGGCTGCCAGCTCAAGTACGGGGCTGCGTCCAGTGTGCGAGCTGTGTTGGTGCGCAAGAAGCCTACTCCCGAGTTGCGTCGGGTATGACTTCGGCCCCGTACCATTGGGTCATCATAATAGTTTCCTGGATCGAGCGTCGAAGCCCTACCAGTGTCAACTCGAGGAAAAGTCGCCACTCTGCCAGCGGCCCTTTGAATGGCAGGCACATCGGGCTCATTAAACGTGATGTGCTGGGCGACCTTAGGGCCATTGGCTACCGGAGCGGATGACTCATCTCCATAAGTGCGTGTCATCTGGCGACCCAACTCTTCAGACCTCTCATCAATACTTTGTACGCGACCGCCGCGATCGAACTCTCTGGGACTTGGAATGCGAAGGGTCGTACTGTCCTGTGGGTTACGTTGATTCTCAAGGAAGCGAATGTGCTGCTCAGCATTCATCTGCTGTGGCAGACGAACATCATCCATGGAGGTTGATCCACGCTTTACTGGCCTTTCACTGATCTCACTATGCTGGTCTTGAGAAGTGTCTGAAGACTCGATCTGTTTCTCTTCATCGCGAGTATCCGTTGCGGCTTGCTGAAAGTCTTGACCCTCAGAACGATGGCCGGTATTTTGTAGCAACTGAATGGCACGGCCGCGGACACTGACGCCAGCACGGCCTGCTTCAGTGTCTTCTCGAAGAAAACTCCGACTTCGCTGTCGAGACTTGGATCTGGTCCTGCGCAGTTGTCGTGCCTCTCTAACCACGTCTTTGAACCGTTTTTCGAACCAGTACAAGCGGACGAAGACCACCGAGCTGTGGATGACGATGGGATTGCAAGTCATGGCAAGGAAGTATAAGAGGGCCTGCTGTGCTGTTCTGAGTTTGGCCACATCGATGGTGTTCAGTCCACTTTGCGTAGAGCCGCCGCTTGAGAAGAACAAGGCGTCAACGTAGGGCACGCCGCCGATGGCATAGAATATTGCGGACCAGAATATAATCATGCCACAGATGTAGAGATAGTGTATCGTTATGAAGTTGAGCCTCCTCTTGACCAACACGTCGGGCAGGCCCCTCTTGATCGCTTCGATCACGGTCGGTACACCTGAGGGCGCCATTTTTGCGCCGAGTGACCCCCAGGCACGGGGAAGATGACGATATGAAGACTGATGAGGAGTAGAGACTAGGTTTTGTACATTTGAGGCAGCGTCGGACTTGATCTGTCGGAGCGGAGAGGCATGCTTTAGAGTTCAAGGTTCAAGACTCAAGATTCAAGATGCGATGTTGGATGGCGAGTCGACATATAGAGGGGCAAGCTGAAAACGGTGACCTGTTGTGAAGGCACAAAGACGGATTGGCCAGCTGAGCGGCGAGCTTTCGGCTGAAGTAACGCGTTAGAAAATACAATCGGCAATCTAGGACGTAGGTAGGTAAGCTGCGCTCAGCGGTAGAATGATAGGGTGCTTGGAGATTTCAGTGCTGAGTGACGCCAGGCTGGTTGAGAATTTAGAGACTGCTAAGCCTCGACTTACCGGCTAGGGCCAAGTCGGGTGAGCAGGGGGGAGCCCACTTCGAGGGCCTTCGCGAGTCTAGCCCACAGGCATGACTGCATTGACCACGTGTGTTTTACAAGCATCTGCCGCTCACATCTCGTGCAAGGCGTCTGTACGCCCTAGAGCGTATCTTCTGGCTGTACAACAGTGCGATGACGAGCTTAATTTGTCTGCTGCGCCGATGAGCTACGTAGACAGCTGGGGACACGTCGTTCGCCAACAAGTGATCCTGCTCGGTCGCTATCAACGTGCTTCTGCATCATTTGCCTTGTTGCATAGCACCACGACTCCGTTGGACCAGTGTACAGCTCTGTACAGTTGAGAGGCACCGTCCTGAATACTCACAGGACCTTGATGGACATCAAATCGAAGCTTGCAGTTCGATCACGACAAGGGAGATTCCCCAAGCTACAAGTGCTACAAGTGCTAAAAGAGGTGTCCTTAGTCCGTCGCGGCACCATCAAAGTGTGTCTGGTGGCTGTGTTATCTTTGTGAGATGGTCGCCATTCAGCTTTTTCAGCAACTTCCCAAGCCCCCCGTGAGAGTAATCCTTCTCGTTCCACATGTCTTTGTGATACCTGACCTTGCTGTCTTTGTCTAACGATAACGAGACCAAGCTGTTCACCGGCATTGCTTTATGCAGCACAGCCGGTGTATATTCCTGTTGAAGCTTGAAAACGATGAGGTCCTCTTTATCTTCAACAATCTCCGTCTTCAGGGTTCGAAGCTTGCTGAAGGTCTGGCACAATCAGTGACTCGTCTGACGCTAGGTTGCCCACCGGCTCACCTTTGGTAGCCCGTACCACTGGCCTTGTGTATCGTTCGCATTAGCTCTTTGTCCTCGCTTGAACCGCACAAAAGGAGCCGACTGGAGACGCAGGATACCTCTTGCCAGTCGCACCACTCAGGAAAGCTGCTTACCTGCGATCTTGTATCTGGTATCGCAATAAGAGTATGGGTCATCATAGATGGCCTTCTCGGCATACACTTGCATATCAGTCTCGCTACTGCTACCACAGTAAAGATTCGTTATATGCTGGATGATCTGCTGATGCTCCTCCGATACCTTCAAGGATTTCTCAGGGTGTGGCTCGTAATCCACGTTCGTCGAGACATTCCTGCGATCGTCGTCTCCTGTCAATTGTCGGGTATCAGGGCGAGGTTCGAACCTGTCGTGCAGGTCTTGAGTATTCAGAGTCATGCTGGTAGATGAACTGGGCTGGGCCGCTGTATCGTACAGCATCGCTCGATGCCACGACAGGCTGGTGAATAAGGCAACTTAGACTCGCATGGTTATATGACATCATCACAAGGTTTCTGCGAAACAACGGAAAATGTGACCGTGCTTCTCGGTGCAAGGAGTACCTAGCTGGGGCTGCCGACTCGGCGCTCCAGATATAGCCATGCGAAAGAACCTTTCAATGTCTGGACCGATGAAAATGGTGCTTATAAGATTGAGGTCTACCTTCTGTAAGCTCCAACCCACTTCCTCCACCACGCCACAAAGTCGACGGTGCTGACATCGATACCCAGTTTCTTGAGCTCGTTGGTGTCCAAATGACAATCGTACGGTCTCAAAGTGCCATCACTTGCTGGTTTCTTGCCTGATTCTTGATCCCTCTCAATCTTGTCAATCGGTAAATCCATGATCTCGCCAAATTTCTCTACCATCTCATACTTCGTCATCCTGTCTTCCGAGCTGAACTGTAGTATCTGGGGGAGGTCCTCAGGTTTCTTCTGAGATGGCGGCTCAGATGAGGTGACAGATATGTAAAGCTTCGCAACATCCATGCAGACTCGTGCTACATCCGCTGTATTGGTTGGATACCGGATAGCATAATCGTCCATGACAACCTTCTCCTTCTGGCTCTTCCACAAGGCGTCCATGAGGACGTTGACCGCGCTCTCCTTGTTTGCATCCTTAGGGTCTGTTTCGCCGTACAACACGGGCACCCGCAGCACGACAGCCTGGCCTGGTTTTGACACATCGAGCACAGCCTGCTCGCCATCGAGCTTGGTTTGACCGTAGGTGTTCGTAGGCTGAGGTTTGTCCGAGGCTTTGAAAGGAGCCTGACCTGGCTGACCCGGGAAAACGTAGTCCGTGGATATGTAGATTAGGAAGATGGAGTTGGCAGCAGCGTGTTTCGCGAGGGATGAAGTCGCTGTGACATTCAGTCGGCGCGCCGCATCGGGATTCTGCGTGCAAGAATCGGGTTGTCGATCGGCGGCGCAGTGTACTATCACTTGTGGTCTGGCCGTTATGTTAGATCATAGCCGTCAGTTGAACCCCCATGGTGGGAGTTCGTGTCATGAACGCGGGCCGAAACAAGAAATACTGCTATCAAACAAACCTACTTCAGCTCATCAAGTAGTTGCACAACTTCATCGTTATTCTGGATGTCGACCTTGCGAATCTTGGGAGGGTTCGCTCGACTGAATCCTGCGCCAGTAGCTTCCCAGCCAGCATCATCAAAAGCTTTTAGGACTTGTCGGCCAAGCAGACCTGTTGCGCCAGTGACAACAGCACTTTGAGACATCGTACGCGGATGGAAATAGTATGGAAGACAGTCCCACCAGCCGTGACCAACTCTATGCACTTCCTGCCAAAAGCATGTTTCCGAGCCCACGACCCCACCAGCCTAGGGTGCCGGTGGTTGGCTGAGACTTGTACAAAGCACTACCTCGTAGAAGACATGACAGAGTAGAGGTGACTATTAGTCAAAGCCAGGGCAGCTCTTACGAGGACTCATGGCCATGAGCATGTGTCTTGAAGCTCGGTTCTTAAGTCGAATGACGCCGACTTTCGCAAGCCCGGTCATTCAGTCTAAGAAGCACTTCTGCTACTACCGGGACCTAGTACTAAGGTAGTAATGACTCTGGGGTCAAGGCAGTAACATTGGTTTGGTGCGGTCCGAGTCCTAGTACAGTAGGTTGGGGTGCAGGGTTTCCTTAGGACAGACCCGTCGCCCATTTGTCAGCAAGCCCATGCACGGGTCTTCACCGTAACCATGCCTGGAAGCTGTCGTCTACTGGTGCTTGCCCGCATTTTTGACAGACAGATTCGTGCGACGTCTTCACATGGTTGATAAATCCTTGTATGAGGACTGCGTAGGTGAAGTCGTACCAGTTGTTGCCATCTGGAGTACGTCTTATCAGCACTGACCCGGACCTGCTCGCCAGTATCGACAGTCACAGTCGCGCGCGACAGGTGCGTCGCGACCGAATTCCGCGCCTCCTGTACCAAAATCAGTGTGTTACTGGAAAGGGAACCACCCAAGGCATGTCGAGTTCCGCTTCGCCGCAGAGTCACTCGGCTCGTGGCAGTGGAGATCATGCGCAAGGTCCCCCAAGGAAGAAGATGAGAAAAGGCACCAAGAGCTGTATAGAATGTAGGCGCAGGAAGATAAAGTGCACATTCGAGCCTGGAAGAACTTCCATCTGTAATGAATGCTTCGTGCGAGGTTCAACATGTATTGATCAAGAGCATGGGGACACTGCGACTTTCACGCATCCGTCTAGCACATCACAAAGCAAGGATGACCAGAACGCTGTTCTCAAGGACCGGGTGACATATCTGGAAGACTTGGTGAAGCAGGTACTTGACAGGTTGCCCGAGAAGAATGGTACCGCAGCAGCGGAAGCACCATTGAGGACAGAGGACCCTATTAGCATGCAAGCGGACGCCCAAGCAGGTACGTCGGATTCGTGCCCTCTTGTGGAGGCTTACAGCTCCAGAGGTCTTGTCTATTGCCCCGTTCGAACGGTAGCTGAAAAAGGCATCATGCTAACTGGCCCTATGCAGCTGAGGTACTGAAAAGCCTTCGAAGTCCCGTAAGGCCACAGCACTCGATCGAGGACGCCATCTTTCTACCCGGCAGTGCTCATGATACAAGTGCGCCGGCTTTGTCGTTGTTCGACAATGCAGTCATCACAAGGAAAGAAGTTCCTGTGACAATATCCCGCGCACAATACAACAAATCGAAGTCCCTTATTGCCACACTCCTGCAGCTACTGCCAACTCCAGAAGACTTGGAAGTGATACTGGAGAACTCGCAGGAGTGGTGGGCAATCTGGCGGACGATGTTTCCTCACATAACAGACCGCAGATGCGTCACAATCAAGGAATCCGTCTCACATTCGCTTAGATCTGAGAAGCCTGCGGAGATTGCAAAGATAATGCTTTGCATCGCTTTGAGCATCAACCAACTCCCACAAGACTTTGACTGGAAGAGAGTGTCCATGAAGGAGAAGCCAACTGACCTGATGGAGAGATATATTTCCACCGTTGATCGGCTCATCATCTCCGACGACGAAATTGCTGCAACCATCGACGGGCTCGAATGCATGATAATGACAGCAAAATACCATATCAATTTAGGTCGACCTAGAAGGTCCTGGCTGCTGTTCCACCGAGCCATAGCGTTTGGCCAGCTACTTGGTCTTCACAGACTAGCGCTGAGGCGACCCAAACAGCCTGATACAGATTACTACAGACAGTTGATGGTCTGGACTCACCTCGTAATGGGCGACCGGTATTTGTCGCTTGTACTCGGACTGCCTTACTCAGTTGCTGAGACGTTTGTGCAGTCTTCCATGGCCGAAGCAGCAGCGCTCGCACAAGACTCAGCTGCTGGAGAAGCTTACCTTGCACGAATGGCGCCGTTGATGACTAAGATAATTGATAGAAACCAGAACCCTGCCACAGTGCCCTATACGGTGACTCTCAAGCTGGACGAAGAGATGAACGAGCTCTTTTCAACCACGCCCAAGAGCTGGTGGACGACCGAAAGACTGCCAGGTACCACCATTGAGGAGCATTTTGACCGCCTTCAGGCACAGTTCTTCCACTATCATGCGAAAGTGCTTCTGCATATGCCCTTCATGTTGAGATCGTCAGCTGATAAACTGTACCAATATTCTCACACAGTAACACTTGAAGCGGCTCGAGAAATGATCAAATACTTCGATGCGCTACGAGGCGCACAAAACGTTGGTCCTCACATTTGTAAGCTGCTTGACTTCCAAGCTTTTACAGCAGCAATGCTCTTGTTGCTTAATCTCTGTGGCTACAACTCTCATACTCGAGGCACTGTCCAACAGCAGCCGGACCTTGAACAGGACCAAGAAGACTCTGCCCATATTGACCGTACCATCACACTTCTCCGGAACGCAGCTAACGAGCCCGGGGGCGCCGTGGCGTCGCAATGCGCCAAAGCACTGGACATGCTTGGCAAGGTTCGCACAGGTAGGTGTGATACGACTGCAAAGGAAACACAAACAGACACATGCCAGATTGCCATCCCCTACTTTGGTACCATCTCGATCGGTATGGGCAAACATTTCGTGCCCATCAAACCAGGCACATACCCGGAGGCCGGTACAACCAGACGCACACTCTCAACCTCCACGAAATTACCTCAACGCGGTCAATCGTCTGGGGGCCTTCCGACACCTAATTCGAGCACGAACTCTTCTCAGCCATCACCCAGCGTCCCCAGCGACGGGGTCCACCAATCGCCGTACGGAGATGCGGCTGCGGCACCCTCTACCATGGACAACTCTTGGACAGCTAGCACAGAAGACCCTTTTATCACTTTCGATAGCTTCATGGCTTTTCCAGGAGCCCAGATGCTCGACTACTCAGCAGCTCCGGTAATTAACCATGATTCTAGCGTGACTAGTAATGGCTATGGCCAGCAAATGCCAGGGCTTGAGCAACAACAGGCAATCAATATGTACATACCACAGTTCCTGGAACATAGCATGTTGGCGGAAGGCTTTCCTTTCCCAGCTGCAAGCAGTGGTATGGAGCTGGATGATGGTTGGAATTGGTTAGGTGTTGATGCGCCTGTCATGCAATAATTTGCGTCTACGCATCTTATGCTCAGTCTACGGTTATACTCAACCGTCGGATGGCCAATAATCCATCTGAACATAGCGTATGAGTCGACGCTTCGGCCTTCTCACGACATTCACTGACCAGTTGCCACTACGTCGATCATGGAATACAACAACGTGCATGGACGCGCCACGCCCGTGACCTTGTATAATCACCGTAGTAGATCCCCAACACCCGGCTCATCCCCAGGCTCGCGACAGTGTCCCGCTGCAACTTTAGCCACATCATGCTCCCAGATCTGCGGGGAAGCTTGTCAATTCCCACAGGCATGACTTGCCGGAAATGCTTCACACCGCAGTGACATGCAAAAAACTCCATCGACCCCTCCAGCGCTTACCATCAATGATGCTGTAATGATAATAATAATAACCAGTGCATCGGCAAGAAACCAGGAAAGTTGGTTGCCTCGGCACCATCGAAGCCCGCAAAAGACCGTACATCGGTCTGAAGTCGAACTGGATCAAGTTCAGCTTCAGCACATCGCTTGCTCGGTCTAGTAACGTCAACCAAGACCCATTCATATTAGCTAGCTCGTTCATCCTCCAAGAAAGTCTCGAAGTATAAGTAATTGTATATTTCAGGCGGCTAATCAATCTACAAACATTTACGCAATGAGCGTGCTGTCGGCAGCTGCTCGCAGGCTCAGCCAGACGAAAGACATCATGTTCGGGAAAACGCAGGACCCAAAGTCTGTTCCGTGGAATCCAGAAAACACAAACTTTCCGCTTCGGAAGGACTGTAGTCATCAGCCAGGTCAGCCCGAGGGAGCGTGCTGGGTATGGGGAAAGTAAGTCACAATCGAGTCGAGTCCGAGTGGGGAAAGTCATGTCGTTCCTCAATTCACGCTCGCTCGTCTAACCTTAAACAACTGTCTAGGGACGACTATTGCGGACGCCTGAACCTCCTGACTCCAGCGCGAGTCAAAGAGGCCGCCGGCGAGATCAAGACCGGCGAGAGCGCACCCCTCGACCTGCCATCGGACGTGCCCGCCCAGCCCGCGTTCGGACGCCAAGTGTTCCACCATGAGATCAAGCCGCTGCACGAGGGAAAAGCCTACGACGACATCTACCACATGAACACCCAGTCCGGCACACAATGGGACGGCTTCCGCCACGTCGCCCACCAGGCGACGGCGACATTCTACAACAACACGCACCACACCGATTTCACCGCCGGCAACGAGAAGTCGCACAAGTGCAGCGTCCACCTGTGGCGCGAGCACGGGTTCACGGGCCGCGGCGTCCTGCTCGACTACAAAGCGTACGCCGAAGCCCACAACATCAAATACGACACCTCGACGCGCCACGCCATCTCGTACGACGACCTCGTCGAGGTGGGCAAGTGGCAGGGCCTCGACATCCGACCGGCCGCGCAAGGCGGCGCCATCAAGCCCGGCGATATCCTCTTTATCCGCTCCGGCTGGGTCAAGGACTACTATTCGCGCACGGCGCTGGAGAACGCCGAGCTCGCGGCTCGCGAGAACGGGACCTGGGCGGGCGTGAAGCAGCAGCCGGAGATGATTGATTGGCTGCATGACTGTTATTTTAGTGCGGTGGGCGGTGATGCGCCGGCGTTCGAGAGCTGGCCTACGCCTGAAAGCTACATGTTGCATGAGTACTTGCTCGCGCTATGGGGCGTGCCGATTGGAGAGATGGTTGATCTTGAGAAAGTGAGTGAGCTGGCGAAGAAGAACAAGAGGTACACGTTCTTCGTGACGAGCGCGCCCTTTAGAACTGTGGGCGGTGTTGCGAGTTGGTTGAACGCCACTGCCATCTTTTGAGGAGCGTTGTTGCTCCAGTGTGCAAGTTCAGAATAGCTGGACGATTGAGAATGCAGCGTCAGTAAGATTGCGATTCAATGCTGTTGATGAGACTTTTTCAAATCGATTTTCGTGTGCTTGTAGTGTTTTGGCTCACCTACTGGCGTCTATCTTCGACAAACGACAAACGACAAACGACAAGACGTTTGCACAAAACTCCAATCGGACCAAAGTAACACTCCGCTTTGGACTGTGCGCCCGTTCCAGGATGGCAACAAGGATATTCGAGAACGTTATGGGTATCTCTAGCTGCCTCTACAGCCCATGGACTGCAGCTATGTAGCCACAAACGCAACAAGAGTCAAGAGGCTGTGATGCTGCGCTTCGTCAGCGTCACTTGCACATAATTCGAATCTCTAGACATGGGAACCTGCAAGTTGGCCGTATTATGCTTGTCACTGCTCGCAAGTTGGACTACACCATTCATGCAGGCATAGTACCTGCTGGCACTAATGCAGCGTCTCTATTACAGGGCCGTAAACCACAGGCAACGGTCGCCCTGGACCAGACGTAGCTTCATCTTGAAGCCCTACCGCTTGCGGTCTTCTGCGGTTCTCTGAATAATCAGGAATAAAAGGGGGGCCCGGTGTTTGGGCAACCTCAGAAGTAAAGTAGTGTTCGTTCAGCCAGGTGCTTGCATCGCCACTCCAGAATTAACAATTTCGGGATGAACATTGACCAGCTGCCGGTCCGACCACTCAGGCCTCGATTTACGCTGGTCCTGCTCCTCAGCAAATAGTCTCGCAAGCACTCCCCTATACGGCCAAGCAGACAAGACGATCCTGGGACGTCCGTTGACTATGATTTCATGTGTGCCTTTGCAGTCTGGTTTGTTCATACGTGCAGCTTCGCCTGCCATCCGTATCCACTTGTCCCACACATCATTCTTAGGCGCAATGTTGGTTCGCTGCAACCAGTCAGACGTTCCGCTGAGGGCTATTGCTTCCCACATTGCTGTAGTGAATATCCGGCCATCCTTTGCAAACCTCACTGTATCGGTATACCTTCTCTGAAATGAGGTCGTCCTGAACCTTGTCGTGGTTCCTCTTCGTACGTTCCTCTCTATGTCATTGTCTTTCTCCTGGTCAGTGGTCTGAAAATTAGTCCTCTTCATCGGTCGGCTATCGGTTGCTATTTCAGTTTGCACCAGCGGCGCTACTAGTACAGCTGGTGCTGGAAGGTCAAACTCCTGGACTTGGACGTCGTAGCTATGGATCCAGTGCTTGTGGGAGCCAACCGCTGAAGCCAACCAATAGGCAATATTGAGCAGCACGTAGGTAGCAGCAAAAGTCACCTGCATGATTGTTTGCGCGTTCCCAATGCAGATTAGACCAAAGATCAGAGTGACTGTGCCCGACAACGCAAAGACTCTGTACCAGGTATCGTTGAGGAGAGACTTACAGCTCTCTGACGTGAAGTACAATCGAGATTCGAACTCGCTGCATCGTACTATTCTGAAGGCGCCTGTTCTTGGGTAGAAGATGATCACGTCACTATCGTGTATCTTCATTGACTTCACATCTTTCGCCGGCTGTTTGACCTCTAGCTTCCACCTTGATGCGAAGCCAACTAAAGTAGAAGTGAGAGATAGTAGTATGGTGCCGATCAGTGCCCAGCCATCTTTGTACACGACCGAAAGCGCGATGAGCGTCACTGAGAGTGCCGAGCCTAGCAACGAGAGCGTCCGGAGACTGCCCGCGGGATTGACTTCGTATGGCGGGTGGTCTTCCATGCCCTTGCTTTTCTTCACAGTGACGAATTCAACCTCATAGTTTTCCAGCTCTCGTGGGTGCAGTAGTTGGCAGAAGAAGTTAAGTTCCAGGTTGACATTTCCTGAATATGCCCCGACCACCTTGCCAGCTTCCAATGGTAGTCTCTTCTCCAGCGAGTGCTTCAATAACGCTTGGGGTGCCGGCATAAGCCGTGGTAATTCGTGATGCCATGAAAGGCCAGAGATTTGTGATACGCGAAGAACGCTGGCTTCGCCGAGGATAGCAACGATGCCAACTATGTCGAGTTGGAGGCTGCTGAAAGCGTCAAGGAAAAACATTGTTGATCAGCTCTCGCAAATCGAGTGCTGTTAACGGAAAGAAGAGCTTGTTGCATGAACATGTGTTGTGGCGGTGTCATGCAGATTCCACCCTGGAGATGAAAAGCCCCAGAGCGGTGCATCCTAATCGGACATCCATGCAGAAAGCGACAACATCAACGCCTGGCCTAGTCGTAGGCATGACTGCTGTCAGCTTGGCGATGAGGCCATATGAATGGTCTGTGTAGATGTCATATGACTGTCACATGTCAACCGGGAGAGTATGGCCTCAGGTGGTCGGAGGGAGATCGTGGTTGAAGAGAATTCGCCAAGCCTCCTGCTGGTGGTCGACCTATAGAGACTAAAATGAAGGCTTGGAGTGACCCGAAAACGGAGTAAATGTATGAAGCTTCCTACTAGAAAGGAGCACTGGCTGTCGTGTCATGCAGCGACTCTAGTATGGTCAAAAGCTCAAGGCAGACCTCTATCTATCGCATTCACCCACGTCCTTTCAAGAATCGAGCTTGCCTCATCTATACTTCTGTACAATGGCACCCCCTCGCTTGAACTCAGAAATGTCTCCGAGCACTTGTGACTGATCTGTGAACTCTTTGATAGGAAATGTAGTTTGCAGGACGAAATCTCGTGAACCGGCCTCGGCTCTCCGGACAAAGTCGTACACGTCACCGATGGTCTGGTCAGTATTGAATCTGCTGGTAAGACGAGTGCCGGTACCCAAGCTGATTCTTAGCGTAACTGTAGGCTTGGAGTCGTCGACCTGGCTTGTGGGAGGCTGAGCTGCAGCGCTCGCTGATGCTGCCGGAGCTTCTTGTGTGAATGAGCCAGGCATAGGAGAGGAAGCTGATGCACCCGGGGTCGGACTGCCGAGTCTGTTGCCCTGACCTGCGAAAGGCTTGAATGCAGATTTTGGCTTGACGTAGTTCTCTTCATGCGGCACAACCTGGACATCGACCTCCTGACCGTGATCGACATTCATGATGTGTAAGGGGGCGCGGCCACTCCTGATCTGCTGCAGAATCTGAGCGTTGGCCGGATCGTCGAATCTGAAGAGATCGCCATCATCTACGCTGAAACCATCCTGCCAGAAGTGTAATATTCTCTTGACTCGTTCGGTGGGCTTAGATCGAGCCTCGCCAGGGATCTCTTTCGAAGGAGCGTCATCTCCGCCTAGTGTTCGCGCACTACCCGTGAAATTTGATTTCTTTTGAGGCTCCTCTTTCGCGATCTCCTTGCCGCCCTTTCGTGCTTTCTCGATGATCTTCTTCTTGAGATCTTCGCTGCCTCGATTTTGGTCTGGATTCTGGACGGCGAGACCAGACTTGTCACCACCTGCATATAGGTTTTGGGCGTCGTCATCCGAATCGGAGTCGTCTTTGGCGGCTGAACTGACATCTCCCAGTGTGGCGAACTTCTTCCTCGGCGCTGCTGACTTCTTTGGCCGTGACGATGATGGTGCAGCAGTAGCAGGGACTGGTTGACTTGTCGACGGGGCATCACCTAGTCTGTATCCACCACCGGGTGCTTGTGCAGTCTGCTGTGGTTCTGATGCTAGGTCTGGCTCGTCATCATCTTGATAGTCTGGATCATTGTCCGAGTCGTTCTGACGAGCGTAGTGGTCTTCGACTGCCAGTTCTAAGTTCCAGTCGAAGGCTTGCAGGAGCTGACGAGCCTATGAACGAAAATTAGTGAGGGTAATCCAGACTGCTGTAGGGTCAATGCCATACCTTGTCTGCAGACTCGCCAGTGATGCCGCTGTACTGCGCAATCAATTCATCTTCTCTTGCCATGGTTGCTGTTGCTATCACGATCGGGGGAACAGGTTCTGGAATTGCAGAAGATGGAGTCTGGTACGTAGACGTCCCTAAAGCAGGTCGATTGAATTGTGGTAGGTTGTGGGTAAGTTAATGGTGACACTTTTTGACGCTGTTCGGCATGCGAGACGCAGAGGCGCAGGCAGTGTTTCGTCATTTCTGGCGGTCGCCTTCCGCCTAAAGTGGTTCCTACGCGTTTGCTTGGCAGGCACCAATTGCCCCGCGACCATTCGGACCAATCCCATGCCGCGGTGCATTGGGGAGTCAACAAAAAAGTTCCAGGCAATGTGCAAGTCGGTGAGGGCGCAGCTTGTTCTTTGCTCCTACTCCTACCACCACTGTCACCATGACTACGCTGAAGACCTCACGAGCAGACTTCGAGTCGGTCTGGCCTTCACTGGTCGCAGACCTACAAGAGGCTGCTAAGAAGTACAATGTTCCCCAAAATGCGCTGGACTGGTTTACGAAAGTATGCTTATGGCATTGAGCGAGCACGAGAATGAGAGCTCAGGTACTGACTGTGGTAGTCCCTCGAGGCCAACACGCCCGGCGGGAAGCTGAATCGAGGCCTCTCCGTGCCCGACACTGCCATGCAGATCCTCAAACGACAGTTGACTCCCGAAGAGCATCGCGACCTTTCCAGGCTCGGATGGCTGATCGAGCTTCTCCAGGCATTCTTCCTCGTTAGCGACGACATCATGGACTCGAGTGTCACCAGGAGAGGACAGCCGTGTTGGTACAGACAGCCCAAGGTCGGCATGATCGCCATTAACGACGCCTTCATGCTTGAATCGGCCATCTACCTCATCCTCAAGAAGCACTTCCGCTCTCACCCAGCATACATTGATTTCGTCGAACTCTTCCACGAAGTGACGTGGCAAACGGAGTTGGGCCAGCAGTGTGACCTAATCACCGCTCCCGAAGATGATGTCAACCTGGACAATTTCGACATGCACAAATACACCTTCATCGTGATATACAAGACCGCCTACTATTCTTTCTACCTACCTGTCGCCCTGGCTCTGATGTACATGCAGCTGGCAACCCCGAGGAACCTGAAGCAGGCTGAGGACATTCTGATCCCCATGGGTGAATACTTCCAGATTCAGGACGACTACCTTGATGCATACGGAGATCCTGCTCACATTGGCAAGATCGGGACGGACATCAAGGACAACAAGTGTGGCTGGCTGATCAACCAGGCTCTGCTGATAGCGTCTCCTGAACAGCGCCAAACTTTGAACGAGAACTATGGCCAGAAGGACGACGCCAAGGAGGCCAAGGTGAAGCAGCTATACAAGGAGCTGCAGCTCGAATCTAGGTATCAAGAATATGAAGAGAAGAGAGTGGGTGAGTTGAGGCAGTTGATTGATAACGTCGACGAATCCGAGGGTCTGAGGAAGCAGGTCTTCGAGAGTTTCCTGGCCAAGATTTACAAGCGGAACAAATAGACCGTGGTGTATAATCCGGTCTTGTTTGTAGCGAAAGGACAAGGACGATTCCCAGTGATTTGTGCAAGCATATTCAGTCTTCTCTCTTCTCGGGACCTGCATTGTGCGGCTCTCCAGACAAAATCGTGATGCGGGGAACCACCGCTGCAAAGTTTCGAGTGGACTCTTCCCCAATGCAAGATGAAAGTAGTATGACGAAATCTGAAGGTATCAGCTGCTACTCATGCATGTGAAGCAACACCAGTTGCAGTTCTTCCAATTCGTCTCGCGCCGTTGCGTACCTACCGCGGCGTAAACACAGTTGCGCAAAAGGAAACACCTGCTATCGTAGCCAGCACGCATGTGTGTATGTCTCCCTCCTGGTCTAGACTCGCTGAAACTATCGATCCCAACAAATCTCCCAGCCATTTCTGCAGGACTTTTTACAGCAGTTTGACGACTCCAAAGCTAGTTGTGTGGATTGTGGATCGTGGTTTCCGGGTGCGACCCCACATTACAGCTCTGTGAGCAGCACTTGCAGGGTAGTAGGCATAGCTACGAGCTCGCGGCTCCTCAGCAAGCTTCAATAGTGAGTTAGTATCGCCAGCAGTTGTGTTCATGGCAATTTTTGCCGTTCTATAATTCTGACGTTGTATTGAATAATTCGATCATCTCTTCTCATCTTGTGCACGCAGACCGACACGGGCATATCGGCCCTTCGTCAGACAACAGAATTTTCCTCCAGCTCGCCCTTCCTCAGTAAACAATTACAGCCATCTCCAACCCCGTCGTCCGCACACAAGCCCCGCGTGAGGAAGTATCAATCAACACCAGCACGATGAGCGGTGATGGTCCCCGACGGGACATCAAGAGCCACAAGCTCTTTGAGATTGCGACCGAGTATGCAGCCCATCAATGCAATGGGACAAAGCTAACGATCCATCAGAGTCGCGAACAGAGTTGGTGGTATCTACTCTGTACTGAAATCAAAGGTATACACGAAGCAAGCTTGACTGTTCGACAGCGGACTGACCATGACAGGCGCCGGTCACGGCTCTCGAATATGGAGATCGATACACCCTCATCGGCCCCCTCAACAAAGGCTCGGCTGCTGTCGAAGTGGAGGAAATACAACCCGAGGCAGGCCCGATGTTAGACACTATGAACGCCATGAGAGAACGAGGTATCGAGCTGATGTACGGCCGCTGGCTCATTGAGGGCGCTCCAAGGGTGCTGCTCATCAACACGTCAACCGGCTACCGCTGGCTCAACGAGTGGAAGGGTGATTTATGGTCTGCTGCTGGCATCCCTTCCCCCGAGAGTGACCACGAAACCAATGAGGCAATCGTCTTCGGTTACCTTGTGGCGTGGTTTTTGGGCGAGGTATGCACAGAAAACATTCCGGACGGGATTAGGAAGCTAACGCTTGACAGTACATCTCACGAGAAACTAACTCGGCCGTGATAGCCCATTTCCACGAATGGCTTGCTGGTGTGGCTCTGCCATTGACCAAAAAGAGGCAGATGGACGTTACCACCATCTTCACCACACATGCAACCCTTCTCGGTCGATACCTCTGCGCTGGCTCAGTCGACTTCTACAACAACTTGCAATACTTTGACGTGGATGCGGAAGCTGGAAAGAGAGGTATCTACCACAGATATTGCATAGAAAGAGCTGCAGCACATGCTTGCGATGTCTTCACCACGGTCTCCCACATCACAGCCTACGAGTCCGAACACTTGCTCAAGAGGAAACCCGACGGCGTCCTTCCCAACGGTCTCAACGTCAAGAAGTTCTCCGCAGTGCACGAATTCCAGAACCTGCACACCATTCAGAAAGAGAAGATCCACGATTTCGTCCGAGGTCACTTCTACGGCCACCTCGATTTCGACCTTGACAACACTCTCTACTTCTTCACCGCTGGCCGTTACGAGTACCGAAACAAAGGCGTGGATATGTTCATTGAGTCGCTCGCTCGACTGAATCACAGGATGAAGATCTCGGGGAGCAAGACCACGGTCGTCGCATTCATGATCATGCCCGCTCAGACACAATCGCTCTCTGTAGAATCCCTCAAGGGTCAGGCTGTCACGAAAGCTCTTGCCAACACAGTCGAGAACATCCAGACAAGCGTTGGCAAGAAATTGTTCGAGCGGGCTGTGCACTGGAAAGACGGCGACCCAATGCCCGATGAGAAGGATCTGGTCACACCCCAAGATAAGGTCATGCTCCGAAGGAGGTTATTTGCTATGAAGAGACCAGGACTGCCAGCCATTGTCACACATAACATGGTCAGCGACTCGGAAGACCCTGTCCTCAACCAACTTCGTCGCGTCCAGCTTTTCAACCAGTCGTCCGATCGTGTTAAGGTCATCTTCCACCCTGAGTTCCTCAACTCCAACAACCCGGTTCTTTCTCTTGACTACGATGACTTCGTCCGCGGTACTCACCTTGGAGTTTTTGCATCCTACTACGAGCCCTGGGGCTACACTCCAGCCGAATGCACGGTCATGGGTGTCCCGTCCATCACCACCAACTTGTCCGGATTTGGCTGCTACATGGAGGAATTGATTGAGAACTCGTCAGATTACGGCATCTACATCGTTGATCGACGGTTGAAAGGCGTGGACGACTCGGTCAACCAGCTCACCGATTACATGTTCGATTTCACCACCAAGAGCAGAAGACAAAGGATCAACCAACGGAACCGAACGGAGCGACTCAGTGACTTGCTTGACTGGAAAAGGATGGGCATGGAATACGTCAAAGCACGACAGCTTGCCCTGCGGAGAGCGTACCCTACATCGTTTACCGAGGACGACGAGGACTACACCAGCATTGGTGGAACGGAACAGAAGATCTCGCGACCACTATCCGTGCCAGGGTCTCCGAGAGACAGGAGTGGCATGATGACTCCTGGAGACTTTGCATCACTGCAGGAAGGTAAAGAGGGGTTGAGTACCGAGGACTATATCTCGTGGAAGCTGCCGTAAGTTGCTATCATCAATGCGGGGTGAAGACATGCTAACAATCGTACAGAGAGGAGGAAGACCCAGATGACATCCCTTTCCAACTGACGTTGAAAAAGAAGGGTAATTCAGGAGCCAACTCCCCAGCTCCTCTGATGGGAGGCCTGAATGGCGCATCGTGACAAGGCGTTGAGACAGTATATGCAGGGCGAAGGGATGCTAGTAGAGAGTCTTAGGTGGAAGTGGCAACGGAGCGACCATTGGGACTCGAAGGCTTGAGGGAACAGAGATAGTACTGTGCAGGGGTGATGCTCAGACTCGCATTTCACAGGCTCTGGGGAGCATTTCACGTTCAGATTGTAGTGAAGCGCTTGTGATTCAAGTGAATTGGAAACAGGCATTTGGTGCCTACCTACACCTACCTTAGGTATTGTCTGATCACCACGGGTTCACGGTCGCGGAGACTACAGCTAGGCTAAGGCCAAAAAGCGCCTAAACATCGACCGCTGCGCGTCGTTCTCGTGGGGGCTTGACAGTCTCTCTGCTGGACTCCGCTCTTTGTCTCGTTCGTACTCCGATTGGCTCCTGCATGAGCGGTCAAATGCAGCAAACGTGCATCCCCATATAGCATCTTTTGTCCCATCAAGCTCGTTGGTCTGGCAAGATAGAGGTCTATCTGCGCTTCAATGGCATTACAACATAACCTGCGGCAGGCGTCGCGGGTGATACAGAGTAACAGACGACATCTTCATCCCTCGAGAACACGACAGGTACGGCATCCACGAGCCAGTCATTGTCATGGAAGTTGCTAACACGTGCAGTACTCGTCGCATACGCTTTTTACATCAAGTTCATCGAGCTCACTCTCAGGCGCAAGGCCTACTCCGGCACCTCAGCGATACGTGTTGCTGCAGGCACGGCATCTGTCGTTATGGGGCTCTCAACCCAAACCGCCAGCTCCTGTTACACCCGCTACCCCCCAGGCAGATCTCACGATCCAGGAGCCTTCAGACTTCGACAGGACCATCAGAGCGTCAGACAATGTCGCTGCTGACGCCTCTTTCCAATCGCACGCCCCCAACCCGCTCGAGCCTCAGATCGTTGAAAATGCGCAGCAGTCTCTTCTTGAACCTCACGTGTCCGGCGCCGATGCCGCGGCCTTGCCCAATTTCGAAGACGTCCCAGAACGGCTGGGTTATCTGAAAGAAGTTTGCGGCCTCGACTTCGGTTGGGGCCCAACTGCAATCATGGAGTGGGTCTTCGAGCACACTCACATCTGGGCCGGCCTCTCGTGGACTACTTCGATTGTTCTTCTCGGCATTGCCCTCCGGTCAACCATGTTCCCCTTTCTCGTCGGCTCAGCTGATCAGTCCGGTCGGATGAGAGAGATGGCGAAAGAAATGAAGCCTACCCAAGATGCATACAAACAAGCAGCCCGGACTCAAGATAGAACGAGGATGCAACAACTACAACTGGAAATGCGCGCCATCAAGAACCGTCACGGTGTTCAGTTGACCAAGGCCTTCTACCCCTTACTCATCCAGGTGCCTTTTGGCTTCGGTGCATGGCGCCTGCTGCGCAATTGCGCCACTCTACCCGTTCCAGGCTTCATCACCGAGTCCTGGCTGTGGACTTCTGACCTCACCTTCAGTGACCCTTACTTCATCATGCCTGCTCTCAGCTCCCTCATGATATATACCACTCTCAGGATGAACGCAAGTGCCAACCAAGGAACCGCTACTGTCGGAGGTCCTGACGCCATGGCTATATTGAGGAAGATCATGCCTGTGTTATCATTCGCATTCGTCTCATTTCAGCCAGGTGCTGTGCAGCTCTACTTCGTTTCCTCGGCTGCCACTGGTCTAGGAACTGCATGGCTGCTTCAGAACAGGGCAGTTAGGGGCTACCTGAAGTTGCCCGTCTTGGAAAAACACAAGCCTCTACCAGGTGATCCAGCCTCGACTTCAACAGGTGCATCTGCACCCTCTGCGTTGGCTGCATCCACAGAATTCATGCGAACAAAGTCCTTTGGCCAGGGCAAATCACGAGCACAGGTCTTGGAAGAGCAAGCACGAGCCGTGGAAGAGCAAGAAGCAAAAGCGGCACAAGAGAACAGATCGGGCGTTGACAAGGCCGTTGATAGTGTGAAAGGGCAATGGACGGACATCAAGAAGCACGGCTCAAGCATTTTCAAAAGTGTTGCCGGTACTATGGAAGAGCAGGTAGCCACCAAAAAGCGGAAGCAGAGGGAGGAATACGACGCGCGCGTGAGGGCCGAGCTTGAGGAACAGAGGGAGGCGAGGAATAGGGAGCTCGGAATCCAAGAAACGAAGAGAGAAGGCGGAATGAGGAGGCGCTGATGTTATGAAAAAGGAACGCTGGAGCAGAGCAATGTACAAAATGCATGTGTGCCAACAAAAGTACTAATATCCCCGTTCAGGCTTTTCGACATATGCATGAAACTCAATTTACACACTCAGATGCGCATTCTCTCCGATCGGGGACCGTGATCGCGCGGCAATCAAATCTCAGGCACATGCTCTCCGAACAACGAACCTTACATACGAGACGAGGTCCTTTTCCCTCCATGCGCGCCCCGGATCCCACTACCAATACACAATCTCAGACAACTCAACGTCAGCTTGCATGCCCATGCTTATCTGGCCTCGATCCGACGCGTGGCATTGGAGAATGCGAAGCATGGGAGTTGGATGCGTTCTTGGCCAAAGCTCATGGTGCATACAATGGGAAGGCGTGCCGTATAAGGCGTTCAACTTGATGAGGTGAAACAGGTTCATCCCGACGGACAGACCTTCAAGCCATGCAACTTGTTATGCCTTCTTCATCCAGAGTCTTTCCATAACAGCAAATGCCACGAAGCACTTGCCGCAAGTGTTACTGGCACGTGCCCTTGTACCTTTCAAGAACTTGAGTCAACTTTCGTCCCGGCCCGGTGGGCGTTATGCCAACTACGGATTACACATCGATTTGCACTTTTTGCCAAAGTAGCTCATTCTATTTGCACAATCTGTGTAGATCAGCAAAAATCGTCCACACGTGTCGGCGCGTAGCCGTGGCAGCGGGTCGCGTATCCGTGACTTCCCTGTCACTTGACGTCGTGAAGCGGTTTGATGTCATGCACGAGATATCAAGGACACTGACACGAGCACAGAGAGAAAGCATAAAACAATGCCCTCCTTCAAGAGTCCGGTCTACTTACAACTCCTCAGACCTACGTTATTCTTGCGAAGTACCCGCCAACTTAAAGCAGCATACCGACCCAACCTATCGGCCAACCTTCACTACACTAGCAAGATGTCGGATAAACCAAAGGCACCTCCAACAGCTTACCCAGCCGACGAGCTGAAGCCACAGGACCAAGAAGGCAGCAAAGGACTTGATGCTGAGCTCGAGCCGAGCGCTAATTGGACACAGCTCGAGTTCTGGGACGATGAAGGCACATCTCCCTACCTCAAGGATTATGAAGGTCGTGGCTTGCTCAAAGACAAGGCAGTTCTCATTACCGGTGGCGACAGCGGCATCGGCCGTAGCGTCGCCGTGCTGATGGCCCGTGAAGGCGCAGACGTCTCGTTCGTCTACCTTCCAGAGGAAGAAAAAGACGCCCAATGGACCAAGAAAGCCATCGAGAACGCTGGTCGGAAAGCTCATCTTCTTCCCCTCGATATTACCAGCGAAGAAAACTGCAAGAAAGCAGTAGACGAGCATATCAAGACGTTCGGCAAGTTGAGTGTCCTAGTCAACAACGCCGCCATGCAGGAGGTTTGTAACGACCACAAGAACATCGACTTGAATGTGGTCGAGAAGACCTTCAGGACGAACATCTTGTCAATGTTCGCCTTGAGCAAGTTCGCCCTACAGCACATGAAACGAGGTTCGTCCATTGTGAACTCATGCTCCGTCGCTGGATACATGGGCAACCCACAGATGGTGGATTACAGCTCCACGAAGGGCGCTATCGCGACCTTCACCAAGAGCTTGGCGCAGCAGCAGGCACCAAATGGAATTAGAGTCAACGCCGTCGCCCCGGGTATCATGTAAGTTTGGTTCACTGTTTCACCTAGCCAATCCCCTAACTTGCGATTTAGCTGGACACCACTCCAACCTGCCACGAAGGGTAATCCTGCTGAGGCTATGGACTCCCTTGGAGTATCAGAGGCACCGTTGATGAGACCTGGCATGCCCATTGAGGTGGCTGTCGCCTATGTCTTCCTAGCTTCGCCGCTGGGCTCCTATTTCACAGGCGAGGTCATCCATGGCACCGGTGGTCTCGAGATGCACGGGTAAAGGCAGGCGGACAAAGTATGGCGATGCGGGTCAAAAGGCGCCATCATCCTCGTCTTGAGCTAGAGTACGCGTCAATAGCGATCCTTCTGCCGAGCCGACACCTTTGAATGCACCAAGCGGCTGGTCATCTCAGGAGCCGGCGGAGTCTGGAAGATCAAAGACCGTTAAGTTTAGTTATGACTGGATGCTGCTGCAGGATTGCTTGCCGTCGAACCTGTAGGTGAGCGCCCTTTGAGCGAATCAGGCCATGGTGTATTCAGAGCTACACGTGGATTAGCTAGGTCGGTGAGTGGTACAGAGCTCAGAACAGAGATCTTGATCGGAAACACAGCCAAGATTGATCGAACGTTAAGCGAGAGCTGTCGGCCAGAACTTATTACATAGGCAATTTCCGGCCGGGACCTTTGCTATCGTGTCCTGGCACGGTCTTGATGTATGTGCCTTCCCTACTGTTCATCAGCCATCAGACAATACCGTAGACTGGTTCTGATGAGAATAGCATGTTTATGATAAACCCACAATCAGAGCCACATGAGAAAACCGTCAACCCATCGAGGTGCTTCGTGGTTGCGGGAAGTCAGCTCCAGGCGTAAACTTTACGTCAACGTCGAACACCATCATGAATGGGTGAGGAGCCTCCGCCCGGCTACGGAGAGCAGAAACATAAAGAGTGTCTTTCTCGAGTGAAGCTAATAGTAGATCAGTCTAGGCTTCTTTCTCATGAACCTCGCTAGATCTTCTGTGATAACCGAGGATGACTAATCAGGCAGTGTCCGGCTGAGGCGGCCTCCGACTGAGGGTTTACTCATCCGGTATTGTGATCAGTCGACGTCTTCCACTGCTGCAGTGTCGCAGGGGCGTGCCTCAAAGAATCGATCGATTGACGTAAGTCACGGCAGATGTCCAGTGAATCATGTTCCGGACACTGCTCGAGCGGAGTAAGATCTACAGTAACTTAGTTGCTCCAAAACACTCCCTCCCTCAGGGCAGGGCCACCGGATGCCTGTGGCACCCGACCCCACCAAAGCGGTATGGACGCGGCATCTTGGTAGTGTTATCCCAGACAGGACTACAGGCACGTCCGTCTCGACACAGCCGGCAAAACAGGTCAGGCCTCGTGAAGAAGATCAGGCAGCCAGGTAACCCACGGATAACAAGCTACATCAGCACCCCAATGCAATGGCAGCCAAACATATCCGTCGCGGCAGACCAACCAGTGGCATTAGCGTAAACATAAGGCGGTCCGCTGGTAAAGAAACCAAGGTGCCACAATACATTTCATCCTCATTCTGACCTGAGAGTCTCATTCAAAAGACCTCTACCCATACGTACTATCGAGTACCCCAATCGTAGGACTTTGCCCCCAACCAAACGGCCAACCAGCAATAAGCAGTAATCATGGCACCCACCACTGCCAAAGTCAAACCATCCTTGTGGTTCACCGGCAACGCAGAACATGCCGTGCACTTCTACACCTCCGTCTTCCCATCGTCCAGCACGACGAATATGTCGCGCTACACCGCAGCCGGCAGGGACGAGCACAAGATGGAGGTCGGCAGCGTGATGAGCTTGACCTTCACGCTGCACGGCCAAGCCTTCCACGCCATCAACGGGCCGCCCGCGTCCCAGTTTGACCCGGCGGTGAGCTTCACAATCACGTGCGAGGATCAGGAGGAAGTCGACTACTATTGGGAGAAGCTGGGTGACGGTGAGTTTCGCGGCCTTTGCTTTAAGAAGTTGGGGAACGTCGACTGACGATATGCGTGGTTTTAGGAGGTGAGCTGGGCGGCTGCGGGTGGGTGAAGGACAGGTTCGGCGTTAGCTGGCGAGTTGTACCGAAGGTGCTTGAGGAAATGCAGGAGAATGGAGATGAGGAGCAGAGGGCGAGAGTCGCGAAAGCGAAGTCGAGGATGGGGAAGTTCGATATCGAGGGGTTGGAGAAGGCTTTCGTGGGAAAGTGAAGACGTGATCTTGAGACGAGTCAGTATCAGACTGGGTTCAACAGCTAATGGCTCGCAGCCGGAACGGAGAAGGAAACGCACAGCTAGGGCGAACAGAGGGGCCAGATCTTGGCTGCTGTCAAAGCAGGTCGGACTTGCATTCGCACGATCTGACCATTTCTATAACAAGTCCTCTTCCTAACACAGACGCGTAGGAAATCCACCAACGGACCGAATGGAACGAGAAATGGGGTCTCGTCTCTAGAAGCATTGTCGTCTCATACATATCTCTTGCGGTTGTTACTTTACAACGCGATTCGTTCGTCCCTCGCTTCGCGGTGAGGATCGGAATCATCGTGTCCCCTCCATGAGTATAGTGTGAACTGTTCGTAAACAAACAAAACCCCAACAGCAGAGAATACAATTGTGAATGTCATGGCCAATTTTGTCTCGTCAGTCCACCAACTTTGGGGACCGACAACAGACCCTGTGGCACTCCAGAGGAGGATAAAGAGCCCGCCCATCATAGCCATGACGCTTAAGGTCAGGAACAGCACGCTCATCTGCCACGTGTAGACTTGTGCTTGACGGGGTAGAATAGCTCCTGTGTATTGGCATGGGGTTCTCTGACGGAGCAGGCGGCGGATGTTGATATTCGCATGTCGATGGCAGGAGAGTCGATGCAGCCGAATCGCTTGTTGTGCTGCGACTAGAACAGAGGCAAGAGCTAGGATGACACCGCAGTACCAGCAAGCACGGACTGTCCATGGTTGCGATCTGCCGTCAGGTAAAACTGTCGGCCATGAACCAGTCGATGTAAGAACACCTGCGAGAAGCGCGCCCTGGAAAGGTAGTCAGACACGAAATATAGGTAGGTGTTGCAGTAATCGGAAGTAGGAAGACGGGGAAAGGTAACACGGTATGGACTCCCTCAGTCTGTGGAGTGCAAGTGAGCGAATAGCTACTTACCACGATGCCAACAAAGTTCAGTTCCTCCAGCTTGTGGTCGACCCATCGCTTGGTCAGACGATCTCGTTCTTCTTCAGAATCCTCATTGAGCAGAGCGAAGATTGGGTCATAAGTCGTGGTCGACTTGAACAAGGAGGCCATGTTGTACCACGATCGCGTCAAATGGAACGGTGTGATGTGTAGTAGCTGGTAGATTAGTGGGCTAAAGAGCTTGAGCGAATCGGCAGGCACGATGGTAATGCCTCACCGAGTGCAAGGATGATCAAGGAATGACGGGAGGGACCCTCCCCTTGCGCACATCTTGTACTTGGTGCATCGCGGGCTTGAGCGACTCCCAAACCGTTACTAGGAGGATTTTGTCGGTGTAGACCACGGCGAGATCGAGATCATGTGTGAGATGTCACGTTCAAAGTCGCTGGAGCTCAGTCACGATTGACGACCACGTACATGTGACCCAGGTAAGGTCATAAGCCAGCGGTAGCTTTTCCGATGGTAAGCTGAATGCCCAGCGTCTAGCTACTACGGCGTGAATACCGAAGGACGAAGTCGAACAAGATCTAGTTACGTTATGAAGCAAGGCAACGATGTTGAAGCTCGCTAAGAGATGAAACACGGACAGGCTGCTTTCGGTAGCATGTAATGCCAATCACAAAGCTCGGACGCGCTCTCATATCATGCAAGCTGTCCCACGTCGTCAGCAGACCTGATCACAGGGCCCAAGCTTGAAAAAGGAAGCTTGCACTTGCCTCGAGCATTTGTGTCTACCTGCCGGGAAAGTGGAGTAGCTGTAAGCAGTCGGTAGATCATCCTCAGTCACCAATTCCAATTTGAACTTGCGACCTGGATTGGACCATTCGGTGGCATCTCAGGATGTATTGACCGCAGCAGCAACGTGAGAAATTATGCCTATATGCATAATTGGATATATGCGTCTTGGTCCAACGATATACCATGACAGCACGCCAAGCTACGTATTACAGCAATTGACCGTGAGAAACCGACGTTGCCTCCCACTACTAAGCAACCCGTCCTCATCACGATTCATGGAACTTGACCCCCCAGGTGCCTGATAAAAGCGATTGTAACGACGATAGCAACGACGGCAACAAGAACGACGAAGAAGTGCCCACTTTGACTTCAGTTATTGCCTGTATGCTTCCGTCAATAGACGAGCCGAGAGTTCGGACGACAAAGTGACTACTATACCAGTGCTTGGCCAATGTCTGGTGGCCAGGCTAGGCGACGTCACGTAAGATTACTGGGCGTTAGATGGGCGTCATGGGCATGCGACGAGGCCATTGTGCATGTAGGAAGACTGTCTATAAACGTAATTGGGACTGGGTACGGTGGCCTGTCACATATGCAGCATGTTACTGATCTCTGAATTCAGTCGAGCCGTGAGATCATTTCGTCAACTGCAGCGACAAGGTTGTCAATCTTGGAGAGGAAACAAGCGTCAGGAGAAATTCGAATGGAATTGCAGGTGAGCTTGGGCCACCAGGCGGCATGCGACCCCCCAACACTTGGTGGGCAGCCCACTATTCAATTCTAGCTAGCTGACTTCCAACGCGGCAAAGCAGCAATGTACTAATGCACTAAGAGATTGCAGAGGGTTCTGACAACTCATGTCATGGCATTGACTCCTCCAGCCCATTGTGCGAAAAGACCTATTGGAAAACTATCAGCCATAGCGTGGTACCCCGCGACGCTCGGATGCAGGTGATCACCAGAGTCATATTGACTGGCAAGCATTGTAGCATTGTCCATATCCCTAACAACGGCGTCAAAGTCGATAACGGCATCGAATTCCCCACTACTGCGTATCCAGTTGTTGACCCTCGACCTGGTCTGTTCTCGGTAGCCGGCCGGATCGCTGTACGGCTGTAGTGTAGTGTTAGGACTTCCGAACGGTGTGATGGTAGCTCCGAAGACAGGAATGCCCTGAGCATGTATTCGCAAGATCATTTGTCTATAGGCAGCGATGAGGCTGGCATAGACCTCATCTTGAGCTGCTGGATTCGCCGCCGCAGTGCCAATATCATTGACGCCTTCAAAAATCATAGCGTACTTCACACCTGACTGAGCAAGCACGTCACGGTCAATACGTGAAAGAGCGGAAGGGCCAAGCCCATCATGCAGAATGCGGTTGCCGCCGGCAGCTTGATTGGCGACTGAGATCCCCGTCGTTGCCGAAGACGACTGGAGTTGAGTGAAGAGAAGATCCGGCCAGCGGTCGTTGAGATTGGTGTCACTACCTCGACCATCAGTGATACTATCACCGACGACCACCAGGGTGCTAGCAGATGTCGGCGCCCAGGCCTCGACAGCAGAGACAAAATACCAGTGTGCCAGGCTTTGTACATCATCGCCTGTGACGTTTGTGGCGGACACTTGATCTCCGTGGGACAGGTAAGTGTATGTGCGACTACCCGGGTGGGAAGTGATAGCTTCACCTTCTTGACCCTCAGCTAAGTACATGGTCACGGTGACTATTGAGCCTGCCTCGGTCGTGCCATTGGACGTATAAGTCGCAACGCCTGAGAAATCAAACAAGAACGGATCTGAAACAGCAAGCGATCCGGCTGGAACGGACATGCTTTCACTTTCCGTTTTGTTGAACGTGATAACCTGGAGCGTGCCGTCTTCGATGGAGCTGGTGCCTGCAGAGTTATTGAAGGGACGAGCAATGGTGACGCTCGAGATGTTTAACTGCGTGGTCCCAAAAGCATTAGAGAACCTTAACCGGAGGTTGCAGTCCGCCTGACAGCCAGCGGGTAAGTCGAGCTTGAGGGTTTGCCGGATGGTGGTGTCGTGGAACTTCGGCGTGTCATTCTACTGACCAGTCAGCTATGGCTTCACATCTCAGCGCTGCCCATACGAAGACACCAGATGGCAGATTCGCAGGTTCTGTCAGTTGTGGCATGGCAGTCCAGACTGTGATCCAGTGATTGCCACTATCTGACCTAGGTAATGGTCCTCTTGGCAACGCATTGATAGGTAGTGGTAGCAAACAGGCCCAGAGGGCGATGCTAACGAGGCCGAATATCGATTTCATGCTTGCTGAAAGAGACAGAGCATGCACCGCCAGAAAGCTTCATGGCTGCAAGGGAACTCACCTGGATATCTAAATGTGCTTGACGTTGATGGCCATGGCAGAGCATAGAAGCCTGACTTCAGCCTGAATGTCAAACGTCGATCATGTATTGAAACAGGCAGGTCGGTCAATTTTGCCGGGGAGCCAAGCAAGGTTCTGGCCGGCTCAGAACTGTAACTCAATCAATTCTACGGGCCTCGATCGCAAACAACGAAAAGATTGGAATTGGGGGTCTAGTAATGTTCGTTGTCTAGCCGAAGACGATAGCATTTGCAGATTCCATAGGTGCACCAGTAATCTCCGTGCACACATCGTGGCCGACCGCCTGGGTGTATGAGTAGTGCGCCATCTAGGCGTTGCCTCGATGACATTGGAAGGAGAACACGAAGGTCCCGAAATCTGGGAGTAGGCTGCCACAGTCGAGAAAACGCGCTAATAATTTACTTGTCTGGTGGAAACGCGACCGAGGCGACGCGTAAAGCTTTCTTCTCCCCGGAGCACGCCATTGTCAAGAGTGCATGTAGCTTTGAATTGTGGTCTCAAAGGAACCTTTCTCGGTGTGTCACCTGTCTAAGCTACAATCAGGTCCAGCTCGTGGGGCCCGAGGGACCGTCAGAGGTTGAACTCGCCAAGCGGCCGCGCTCAAAGTACAGCAGGAAAGCACCAATTAGACTATGTATCAAGTGTGACACCTGTCCGTTGGGTAGGAAAGGTAAGCTTGCCAGCGACCGCCGTGAAACTAGCAAATGCGGCATGTTCTATATCGCGGTCAATTCATCTGAAGTGGCAAGCCTAGCTTGACTGAGAGAGAGAGAAGCTTGTGCTTGGCGCCGTGCTGACTTTTGGCATGGTGACCGGGGAAGATTACTTCACCAATCCATCGTGCAGCGTCGTCGGTATTCACGTTCCAAGGTTGCAGAGCCTCGACGAATGCGGTACCTCAACCACACTTCTCAATGGATGCTCAGGGTGAACTTGCCTGATCAGGATGTTCTTTTAGCGCCATGCCATTTCCGGAAATGTCACCGCTTCCAAGCAGATTGAAGGCTTCCGAGCCTTCGAGGCAGCCACAACTATGGGAGCTGCGATCAACAATTTTTCTGTCCTCTCTTGAAGTTGGTTAGCAAAGGCTTGATGAGCTTGATGTACAGCTGGCATGTTATGTTGATTGCAGACACTGAATTCTATATTCCGTTAGATCATCCCGCTTTCGGAGAGACTTCCGCGGCTGCTTGGCACCTCTGCGAAGAGTACATAATACCGGAGCCTCGATCAACTACATTGTATGACACTTGATCGCTGAAGTCAAAAGTCTGGCTCCAGTATCTGACATGGCGACGAACGGGTATCCCGATGGTGTCGAAACCACGAGCGGTCACACCGACAATATGGAACACACAACGCCTGCCAGACTTTACCACGTCAACGCACCGAGCAGCATATCTGTGCTGAAGACGCTGTGCTTAAGGACTACAGACGGATCGCTCTATCCACACTGCAAAATCACACCCGAAAACATCCCAATCTATGACCTATTATCGTACTCTTCCGCTGACGAGACCACAATCGCAGCACTGCAGGAAGAATGGCATTCCATCCTTCACACTGGCCCAGGAATCTACGTCCTTAAACACTTCTATTCGGCGCCAGATCTCCCCGTAATTGACAGGTCGAACGAAGTCTTCGACCAAATCATCGCCGCTGAAGCCTCGAATAATCGCGGTGACCACTTCGCAGCCTCTGACGCAAATTCTCGAATCTGGAACTCCCTCCAGAAGCACGCGATCACCGATCCACAGTCATTCGTCCAATACTATGCCAATCCGTGGCTTCGATACGCCAGCGAGTCATGGCTGGGTCCCGATTATACAGTGACTGCCCAAGTAAACATCGTCCGTCCCGGAGGTGCTCCGCAAATGCCACACAGGGACTACCACCTCGGCTTCCAAACCGCAGAGCAATGTGCACGCTGGCCGAGAACTATGCACGCAAGCAGCCAGTTTCTGACACTACAGGGTGCGGTAGCGCACAGTGATATGCCGCTAGAAAGTGGCCCCACAAGGTTCTTGCCCTTCTCGCAATTGCTCGAGGACGGCTACATGGCATGGAGAAGAGACGAC
>Ga0066648_10000088_pt1 | contig 57763 bp, 35 predicted proteins | sample CryGeyCG12114_NA_FD_59537 | JGI IMG/M metagenome (GOLD analysis project Ga0066648, IMG submission 59537) | Groundwater microbial communities from aquifer - Crystal Geyser CG19_WC_8/21/14_NA | ecosystem: Environmental > Aquatic > Deep subsurface > Groundwater | place: USA: Utah: Grand County... | reverse complement strand
GATTCCGAGGAAGCCAAGAAGCAGATCGAAGGCAAAGAGCGCGGTGCCTTGATTCAATACAACCAGGAAGAAGGTACCTTGACCGCAAATGTCACAGGACGAACGTGGTCCTTCCGGTTCGTTGCCGTCACAGAGATACCGCAGGATCTCAAGGTCACCGTTGATGGCAAGGACATTACAAAAGACGCCACAGTTTCCATCGAGAAATACCCAGGCGTCCCGAGTCTTATCGTCAAAATCCCTCAGCCCATGGAAAGCAAAGCAGAAATCAAGATCGACCTAGGCAAGAACCCGCAATTGAGCATTATCGACCAGACAGAGCGGATGAAGGACTACGTGCTCGACTTCCAAATCGCCTTCCACAAGAAGGACGAACTATGGAGCGTCTTGACCGACAAGAAGAACCCGGCGAATGTCAGGTTGAGCAACTTGCTGACTAGCGGGCTAGATGAGGCTGTCACTGGGCCCTTTGCGGAATTGCTGCTGGCTGATTCACGCGCTTGAGGCTAGCGACTGTCAGGGTACGCGGCCAGCAACGCAGCCGTGCATGGAACAATGCAGGGGTGTCAATGCTAGATATAGATCTGACTAGAATCATCGTTTAGTGACTGTGTCACCCACAAATTGACTCGCCCACCAGACTGATATACAACAAGCACGTTTGAAACCAGATGTCCTATCTTGACGTGCTATCACTCCCCAGCGTTTCGATAATGAAAGAGCCCTTCACACACCGAGGCGTGAAGATAAAGGGCATGATCTTCGTTACAAGCCGTTTGTCAGATTAATTGCACTTTCGCTATCACTGTCGGACGTGACGATGCTATACCACACCGAAGCTTGGACTTGCTCTGTTACACTACCGACATCATCCTCTGTATGTCATGCCCAATATATGAACACGACGGTCGATGACGCCCGACACACCGAACGAAGCACACAAAGACAGCTGGAAGACCGGACCAGCCGAGAAGTCGAAAATGCAGATGTGAATTAATCTTGCGATGTCCAGCCAACTCTCATAAACATCAGTACACATTCGCCATGGGGCAAGTGCCCTCGTGAGTACGCCAGCATTCCATGAGTCCACAGGTCCATTCCTCGCATTTCTTGCACTTCACTTTACCCCAGTAGCCGCATATACCACAGAAGCGGCGCGGTGGAGGTCGTTTGTCTTCATCTAGGGGCGTGGCTCTGGCAGCGGTATAGGTCAAGGGCGGTTCCGAGATGAGTATCTGCATGATGCGGTCGCTTGGCATGGGTGGGACTTCCGAGGGGTGGGAGGTGAGAAGTGGGTCATCGTCCCATTCAGATGGGTACGAGGGCTGGCTGTTGCTCTCGTTCAGCGCGCCTGGTGCGGATTGTGCATGAGGTGGAGCAGCGTTATCGATGGGGGCGCTGGGAGCGTCTGTCATGGCTGTGTCCTTGACCTCGGATGCCCCATCTTGGTCTTCATTCTTGACGGATGCGCCGGCTGGACTGGCCTCGGCCCCGAAGTTCGAGACAGACTGCGACTGGGAGTTTTGTCGCCCTCGCTTCGTGCCTCGTGTTGGTGTGTCAGTTGGCGTGGTCGGCCTAGTGGTGTTCTCGGCTATCGATCTTCTAGCAGTGCTTCTCTTTCTGCTCGCACTTGTGTCGATGCTTGCCTTCCTCTGGCTCGATTCCCCTCTTGCCAGTGCCGGTGTACGCGGTGGACCCATTGCCGTTGGAGCATTAGGCAGTCTGTAGTGCAGTTCGCCCGGATTGTTGGACTCGACATCTGCCAGATAATGGGCAAAATTCCTCTGATAGCCTAGTATTCTCTTCACATTACTCGTCTCTTTGCGGCCTTTTGCTCTCTCCCTATTACTCGCTGGTATAGGAATTGAGACGCCATCTCTGTAGTTCTCCTTGTTGAGTGACTCAAGTCGTTGTGATGTGGCCTTCTCACGTTTGGCAGAGGACGTGGCAGCGGATCGTGCTGAGCTAGCTGCGACACGCTTGCGGTCCCGAGTTCCGGGTTGTTGAGCCGCTATGGGACCGGTGTCAGGAACGTAGGCCCAGCCGTGGGAGGCTTTGACAGTCTGAGAGACGGGGAGTTCTTCTATGAGAGGCATTGCGAAGTGGACGGCTAGACAGGCGCATTAAAGGCAAGAAGTACCAAACATACGGTCAAGATCGGGAGCCAATGGTGCATTTGAGCGAAGTGCGACACGCGCTAGCATGTGATCGTGTAATCGCATGGTCGTGTAACAGCAGCAAGTGGACAGCTCGACGACGAGCGAGCTGCTATAGCTTTCATACGTTCTTAACGTGACATACGACGCGGTGCAAAAGTTCTGCCTCGCCGTTGTCCCATACTCTTGAGCTGGTTCAATGTTGCTGTTGCTTTTGGAAAACCCATCCCCTATCTCTCAGAAGTTTCGGTGTAGTATACAATCTGTTGTGAGGCAAGTTGCGTGAAATCCCATCGCTAGAACGCCCATGCACATTTCTTTGCTCATGCTCATAGCTAATCAAGCTTATATTCTCACGGGTCAGGCGCTCATTTTCGTCCCACGTCTTGCGCCGACTTGTTCTCGAGCACTGTGATGTGATCGTGCAATCTCTGGACTGCTGCTTGTAGTGACTGTTACGACGTTAGCTCGCGATCTGGAAGGGCATGCGCGATGCAGGCTTGTCGCCAGTCCTGCGACAAGCGACGGGGAGAGCTCCTGGATCGAGGGGACAAGAGGGAAAGGCTGGCGTACATAGATGTCCTCTGTCAACATGTCGTTGGATAGCTTGTACTCGTCGATGACATAGTAGTACGCTGAGGCTCCGGCAAGCGTGACACCAAAGAGGAAGCCGAACAGTCTAGATAGGTCCAGGTTAGCACTTGCCGGAACTACGTGGGTGTCAAAAATGCTGTGGGGCAGCTCACCCTCCTCTGAATGCTCCGACAGGCTTCTTCACTGGTGTCGCAGCAAGTTCTTGCAGCTGTGACCGTGTCGTCTGAAAGGATCGGATGGGGAGTCTGGTGAATGGAAGAGCTTTGGTGCAGGTCGTCGCTCGCGAAGCGAACACTCTTGAGGCCATAGCTTGTCAAGGCTGCGACAATGGCTTACTCTCGCTAGGACCAAGGGATGGCGCAAAGGACTGGTTCAGAGAAGACGAATATGAGCTTCAGCAACCAGCAAACACAAACTGTATTCGCCGTAACACGGGCAGGTGTAGTGGTCTGAGCCTGTCGGGTGTTGTCGCCCGGTTGATCCCGCACTGCGGAATATTGAAAGGTGGAGTTGCAGCAGGAGCTACCCCAGCGCCACGTGCTTGGCCTTAGCCTCGGCTTTTCTACTGCACTCATTACGCACAGCCAGAATTCACAGCAAGCAACAGGACGAAGGATCGCATGTGCCATGCCTGGCTCCAACCTTGACGAAACGACCGTTGGTTTCACTGTGGCGTCTGATTGCTGTTGCCCATGGACTGGCTTGCGAACACCGCTGCAACGACGTAGTTGCGCTTCCCCCAGAGACAGTATGAGTGGCCCTACTCCCAGATCAGCGCTTGCGTTGTGCCAGGTGGGCTCCGTTGGTCTGGACATTCCAGCCAGTTGCTGCGGGGTGATGAATCAAGATACCCGAAACCTAACACTTTGGGGAGCCTTGACATAGGGTTAAAGCATTGGTCAGGCCTCCTTAGCATTCGTGACAGGACAGTCAGAGCGCACTTTCAAAAGTCCTAAGTAATGCCAACGATTGCTGACGTGAACCAACTGTTGAACGAATGTCCCGAGACTGACACAAGGTGCTTCGTTTCTTGCATATCGGACTAGCACCTCTGCGACCCCACACCACCTGCCTGGCCACCAAGACTGCAAGAGTTCACAGTGCCAAACCGCGAGCCCCTAGACCTTCTCGTCCTGTGCTTGCAGACCCGACGCTGACCGTCTATCCTCAAAACCACAAGGCCATGCTCGCGACAATTGTCATCGTCAGCGGTATCCTCGCAGCCTGTGCCTTCCTCCTGTTACCATCTCGTAAACAACTTCCCACCGGCTCACAGTTCCCCAACGGCCCGCGAGGGAAACCCATAATCGGCAATCTACTCGACATTCCACCATACCACAGCTGGTTCAAGTTTCAGGAATGGAGCAATCGATATGGGCCTCTCTTCTGTCTGAATATCGCGGGTCGCAACCACGTCATTGTATCGACAGAGGAGATAGCCAATGACTTGTTGCGAGAGCGAGGCACCATCTACAGCGATCGTGAGCAGCTACCTATGGCAGCGCAGCTTGTAAGCGGCAATCTAAGGCCGTTGTTCTTGCCGTATGGAGAAACCTGGCGGAACGTACGGAAGCTGATGCACAATCTAGCTAATGTCAGTGTCGCAGCTTCGTACGAATCCTTACAAGAGGAAGAGAGCCTTCGAGCCGTACGCGATCTTGCCAAGGAGCCTGATAATTATGAGACCTGGTTCGAACGATACTCGGGCGGGCTGATACTGCGACTTGCGTATTCAAAGTCGGTCTCTACTGGCAAAGAGCCACTCATCCAGAGGATTCTCGCTGTTCTCCACAATGTCGAGAGAGTCGCAAGTCCTGGGGCATACCTCGTCGACTCGATCCCTGCACTTCTACGCTTGCCATCCTTCTTGGCGCCGTTCAAGCGAGAAGCTGCACAATTGCATGCTGAGGAGCTCGATCTTTTTAGAAGTCTCATGAAAGAAGGAATCGAGAGCTCTCGAGATGGCCCCCAGTGTGACAACAATTTCTGCAGTAGATGGTTTGACAACAAAGATTCCTACCGTATCAGCGACGACCATGCTGCGTACGCTATCGGCACACTTTTTGAAGCTGGTGCGGGGACAACTGCATCAGCAATGATGAGCTTCCTGCTTGCCATGACCTTGCATTCCGACGAATTCTCGAAGCTGCGGCGCGAGGTTGATACAGTGGTGGGAAATGCTCGTCTTCCTTCGTTCTCGGATATGCCAAATTTGCCTCGTGTACGAGCCGTCGCTAAAGAGGTCTTGAGATGGCGACCAGTGACTGCTGGCGGCCTGCCTCATATGCTTACCAAAGACGACATCTACAAACTCGATAGTGGTCGGTCAGTGTTCCTTCCGGCAGGCTCGAATGTACACCCGGTGCAATGGACCATTCACCGAGAGCCGAAGCGCTACCCTGACCCTGATGGCTTTCGTCCCGAGAGGTGGCTCGAAAAAGAATGGCCAACATATCGAGAGCCTCTTACGCAGTATCCGAACCTTCAAAACTTTAGTGCGTTCGGCTTTGGCAGAAGGATCTGCCCTGGGTTGAACATTGCGGAGCGGTCGCTCTACATCCTTATCGCAAGGATCGCTTGGTGCTGTGACATATCCCAGCGACGATCGTCCACCGGTGAAACAGTCGTGCCGCCTTCCTACGACTACACTACTGGGTTCAATGTAAGTGCTTCACGCCCTGCCAAACCATACTCCCATAAGATCGTCGTGTGTCATCTTACCCGTACTCGTGCTGACATGAATCAGGTCCAACCCAAGCCCTTTGAATTTGACCTCGTTGTCCGTCCAGAAAGACGAGAAATAGTTGAAGCGCAATACGAGACGGTTTGGGGGAGAGACCAAAAGTCTAAGCAACATGCTTAAGCCCATCTTTTTGACCGGCTCATACGGCAGCGATTGCACTGAGTTGCAGTACGCGCTATTGCTGGGACAATAGTAAGGCACAAGCAAATAGTGCATCTACCCTCAAAATTCGGACAGCACTGTATCAGATCTCGTCAAGCGGAATCTGATAGACGAACAGATCACCGAGAGAAAAAATAATATTGGGTAGAGTGGCAAGCTATGTACAGTAATAAGCTCGCTAAGCTAAGTATGAAGGAACAAGGGTGAGATCACTCACGAAGTCACCCGTATCATAGCGCTTATCAAAACAATACCTGTATCGCCGTCTTCTTCCAGGAAGGCTTGTTAAGTTCAGCTACACGATGTAACGCCGCCATCGGCCTACCCATGTGCACCATTCCGAAGTGCATAGCCGCTCGCCAGGCGGTCTCACACCTGGTCTGCTGATAATGCCATACACAGTGGGCGCGGTTGATGGGTGTGGGCCAGACTAGAACGCATTGAACCGGAGATAGTTGGCGGTCTCAGACGAGACAGATGATAGACGATGAAATTGGCATCAGTACTCCGTTCAAGCTCTGCAAAAACGTGATACGTGATGGGAAAGTCTCGCTGCCTCTGCGTGTTAGTCCGACATGTTACAACAAATTCTGCCAAACTCAAGCTGTCTGAGTCGTGGTATGCCGGTTTCGTAGATTCTGCTGAGGGACTTCTAGTACTGTTGGTGATTAGACAACCAGCTTTGAGCTTGAAGAACCGGGCGCTGTCGCAATGGACTGTAGTGAGGAATAGTAGCAACGCGCCGCTCGTGAACTTTGTAGAAGGCTTGTGAACCGTATCTTGAAAAAGATCACGTACGGGACTTTGTTCGCTTCTAGAGTGCGGTACAAAAGGTAGCCGCCCGAGGCCGCTATGTAAAGACTCCGGTGGAAGAGATAAGTTGCCCACCGAGTCACAGGAAGCTGAAGCCACGATTGTTCTGTCCCTGAAACTAATGCTAAATACTAGAAATCTCAAGATATGATAAGTGACATCAACTACAACCAATATCGTGAATCAACACTTTCATCACTCTCTTTGCTGCTGTCTCGAATAGTGTATGACTCGTATGTTGTTATCAGCTAATACCATTCAACCTATCTAAAGTTCTGTACCCTCAGGTTTGAGCGTGTAGTGGCCCCGAGAGAGAATGCGATTATCGATCATAACAGTTATTGCAGCTCGGGCTAGAACATTGTTTGCTTGCTCGAGACTTTGACTATTGGAAATCAGCCTCAACCTTCGAGGTCGACTACAGAACATTTTAGAAATGACCAGGTGAGGAGAATCTCACCACACAAGCAAGAACGTCACCTCCCGCTACTGGAGAGAGGGGATGTGATACTTTCTCCGAGATCAGGGCTTCTGTTTGGAAAGATCTGTCATGGCGGCTCTCTAGAAGAACAACGTAAGACTAGTCTACCCCTGGAGAGGTGTAGGTAGAACAGGCTGAGTGATGGCGTTGTTCTTCTTCGTGAGCGCTTGCAGTACGCTTAACTTGCCTAAACAAGCACGCAACTGGCCGCTCGCTTGATTTGTGTTGGAGTACATAGCGAGTCGCGGGAACATTTGGTACAGTGACCTCTCGCCTAGCGTCCCAGTTTCCATGGAGAGCCTTTGTACCTGGTCGAATGCTGCCGTTTGATCAGACGGTTGCCACGCTACGTCTAACAAGCAAAAGAGAGCGCCAATAGACCTATACTGACGGTACTGAACAATGGCAATGGTAACTACTGAATCGACGCAATGACGCTGAAAACACTATCCGTCAGCTCTGAGACAGATTGAGATCTTGAGATCCGCGTGTGCACCAGCGTTGTCCTGCTTTTCGTTCGAAGTCATGGCACAGTATCCCTCCTGTTTACTGCATGCCATTTGCAAACAAAGTTTCGGCTCCCAGATATTTCCAGCTCGGATCAGTAATATTGCACAAGACGTCGCGCAAGCTGTTGCACTAGGGCATCAAATACCTCCATCGACCGCATGGCGAAGGGAAGGACTTAATCAAGATGAGGCGTATCAAGTGGCCGCCGCACATTGCGCAGATCAGATGAGTCGAAGGAATGCAAGGCCCGTAGGACGAAAGATTGGGTTCACCAACACGAACATTTGGCCGGAATATAATATCGATGCGTCAAATTGGGGCTACATCTATGCAAATACTCAGAAGACGTCGAAGGCGACCGGCGTGGCAACCTTGCCGTTGAATCCACGGGCAGAAGCTCTCCAGCCGAAGATTGAGCCGGAAATCGTGTTCCGTATGAAATCTGCTCCTTCCTCATCAATGAGCGATGCTGAGTTGCTGGACTGCATATATTCGTTCGCCCACGGTCTGGAGATCGTGCAGTCCATCTACCATGACTGGAAATTCAACTCGGCAGAAACAACAGCTCAAGGTGCGCTACATCGATATTTATTCATTGGTAATTGGCTTCGTCTAACGCCAGAGATGCCGAAGGAGCAGATCGTTGCCGCCCTGGGCCGTATTGAAGTCGATATTTTCCGTGACCACGAGCTCATGGATCGAGGCAGCTCAAAGAACGTACTTGGACACCCTCTGAATGCATTGCGGCATCTCTGCGGGATTCTTGAGAAACAAGCCCTGCATCCACATGTCCAGCCTGGAGAGCTCATCACCACGGGCACAATGACTAAAGCGTTACCGATATCACCGGGCGAATATTGGCAAAGCTTCATCAAGGAGAACGACTCCCTGCGGTTAGCAGGTGGGTACGGGCAACTGAATACCTTGAAGCTCAATGTCGAGAAGACGGAGCTCAACTTGTTTCGGAGATTCCGTCAAAGCGCAGAGCCAGGCTTATAAGAATCAACGACATAGTTGTATATCAGCCGACCGTTAAGCATGCTGGCGACATAATACGGATTCCTTTCTCTTGACGATGATCAGTAGCGTCGGTTGCTCCATGCATGCTCTGTTACTGGCTACCATTCGCACCTCTTAGAGAAGAGAGAAGGTAGTCGATAGACCAAAGGAGATAACACTGCGGACAGGTTGATGTGGCCATCGCATAAATTTACCCGTAGCGCGGTGTGAGATGCAGACCAGTAGTGCAGAAATGGCATGATTGGCCAAGGGCTGCAACTGAAGCAGAATCTCGCAATCGGCACTTCTGCGGCCGAACAAATTTTTAGTGCAAATTGCGTGATCGTGAATTTCTGGTGAAGTCAGCGTCAATTCCAACACGCGGCTGGAGACAACGCCGGACGAGTGTCGCGCAGTCGAAAAATGTGAAGAGCAAGGGGTGGGTCTGGCCTTTGGCCTGGCCGAATGTTTTTCAAGCAATCTACTTACTCTCCATGTTCCCCAGACTGTCTCAAGTCGCGTTTGTCCTTCACTGACTACCTTCACCATCATAGTAATGGCGACCAAAGAGCAGCAGCTCACTTCGGGCGCCCTGCCGTTCGGCAAACACATCGGACTGCCTACCATCGCAGGGCCTACGTATGTCACTGCTCAGACACTGGTTCAACAAGTCTCATATCTGCTCTCAGACAAGCTATGGTCTTACAGTCCCGATTCCTTTGACCTCGATGTCTCCGCGCGGCAATGGGCGCAAGAGCAGGAACAGAATGTCCATGGCTACTCTCCAAAGGTTCAGTCAATGGACATCAGGTCTGGTGCAGGCACTGCAGCCTTGGGCTACCTCTTCTCCAAGGACTTTGACGTAAAGAGGAGGCACATCCCACAGGCTGTGCTGGCATCGTCCTCTGCCCTCAACTTCCTGCGTCAGGCTCTCGACCAGTTGTCCCTGCTGTACGGCGTCAGCAATCCGTTCGTGGCGCACGTTGCAGCCTCAGCATATGATGGCAGCAAGAACGGCACTCTGGCCTCAGACTATATCTCATCCATGTGGTTGGCAGAAGATCTGGGTTTCAACCTGATTTCCAGCCGGTCTGCACACGAGGCTCAGCACATCTCCCTGCTAGCTACCCTCCTCTCGCAAGACGTACCTGTGATCCACACTTACGACGGTGTCAAGATGAGTCGTGACACAACGAGAGTGGTTGACATACTCGACCAGGCAAACTTGCAGAAAGCGTACCAGAACGTCCTCAAAGCGATCGGGGATGATGGCCACAAGCACTCCACCGTCGAAGGGAAGGTTCTGAAGACTATGAAGGCTTTCAACGAGGAGCTGGGGACAGACTACAAGCCTTTCGAGTACTATGGCCACTCGGATGCTGAGCAGATCCTGGTGACATTTGGCTCCGTCGAGTCTTCCTTGGCCGCCCAGGTCGCCGAGAAGCTGGCGCAGGCAGGAAGCAAAGTTGGTGTGGTCAACGTGCGTGTCTACAGGCCATTCATCGATGAGTCTTTCCTGAAAACCTTGCCGAGCACAGTTAAGACCATTGGTGTGCTGGGTCAGGTCGCAACCGCTCAAGAAGTCTCGGAAGGCGGCATTCGGTCGCGACTTTACGAAGACGTTCTTGCGGCTGTGTCTTTCAACACTGTCTTGAACCAAACTCCAGAAGTTCAGGACATCAAATTTGCCAGATCAGAATCATGGTCCCCCCAGAGCGTAGCTGGCGTCTACCACATGCTTGCTGGCAAGCAACTCGATAGCACGGCCCAGTCAGAGCTCACATCAATTCTGCTCGACAATGAGGTGCAACAGTACACCTTCTGGAACGTTGATGACGCGCCTTCAGCATCGGCCGCTTCTTATCTTGCACAGGCTCTTGCGAAGGACTCTTCGCAGAATGTTACAATCGGCACTGCTCACGACAACCTTGTGCAAGGTGGTGTACACCGGATCGACATTCGCAAGTCGCCCAAGAGCTTGGACGCTACATATGCCATCACCGAAGCCGGCGCAGTTATTGTCAATGACGCCGCTTTACTAGAAAAGATCGACGTCTTTTCGGGCATCGAAGATGGTGGCAAGCTCATCCTTGTCTTGCCTGGTGTCAAGGACGAGGATGTTGAGAAGAAGGTTCCAGCCGTTGCACGAAAGCAGATTGCTAAGAAGAACATCAGTCTGTTCTTGATCAACCCCGATGCCACTGAGCTTCAGATTGAAGATGAAGGACTTACTTCTCTCATCGTGCAGACCGCTTTCCTTCGAGTCGCCCTTGCGCGATCCGAAGAGACCGGTATCCAGAAGCTTGCTCAGTTCAGCAGCGACGCCGAAACTCTCGAAAAGGTTGCCGCAGATCTCGAGAAGACTCTTCGTCAAGTGGAAGTACCAAAAGAGTGGGCAGAGGTCGAGATCGATGCATCGAAACCCGAACCACTGGCGAACATTACCACGAACAGCTTCGAATCGTGGGATAAGTCAGAAGAGGAGTCGCCCTCCCTTCTCCGGACTTGGCAAAAGGCCGCCAAGGGGCTACTTTTCAAGGAGGCCTACGGCACTGAAGACAGACTTCGACCAGATCTGCCCAACAAGACCTTCACGGTTCACGTCAAGGAGAATCGTCGTCTGACTCCGTTGACATACGACCGAAACATCTTCCACATCGAATTCGACCTAGGCACTTCTGGCTTGACCTACAACATTGGTGAGGCTTTGGGCATCCACGCCGAGAATGATCACGAACAGGTGATGGACTTCATCAAATGGTATGGTCTCGAGCCAGAAGAAGTTGTCGAAGTTGCAGCCCTCACTAGCGCTAATAAATTCGAGAACCGAACCGTCTACCAAGCGCTCATCCAAAACATTGACATCTTTGGCCGACCACCCAAGAAGTTCTACGAAGCACTTTCGGAATACGCATCCGACGAAGAGGAAAGGAAGACCCTACTCACCCTCGCGGGTCCAGAAGGCTACAAAGAGTTCCAACGACGTGCAGAAGTCGATACAGTTACGTACGCCGATGTTCTCCTTGAGTTCTCCTCTGCGCATCCGTCTTTCCACGAGATTGCACGCATCGTTGCTCCAATGAAACGAAGGGAATACTCGATTGCATCTTGCCAAGCCGTCACCCCGACCTCGGTCGCTCTCATGGTTGTGGTAGTGAACTGGACTGATCCACGTGGTCGGGACAGGTTTGGCCAGGCCACGCGCTACATGTACCGACTTCGCCCGGGACAAGCAGTAACAGTGTCCGTCAAGCCGTCTGTCATGAAACTACCGCCTTCGTCAACACAACCCATCATCATGGCTGGTCTAGGAACCGGTCTCGCACCCTTCCGTGCTTTCGTCCAGCATCGTGCGATGGAGAAGGCCCAGGGCAAGGAGATCGGATCTGTGCTGCTGTACATGGGTTCCCGCCACCAGCGCGAGGAGTACTGTTACGGAGAGGAGTGGGAAGCCTACCAGGCTGCGGGCGTTATCACGCTGCTAGGAAGAGCGTTTTCTCGTGACCAACCTCAGAAGATTTATATCCAGGATCGCATGAGGGAGACAATAAGCGACATTGTTGAGGCGTACAGGAAGCAGGAGGGTGCATTCTATCTGTGTGGACCCACATGGCCGGTGCCGGATGTGACGAACGTGCTGGAAGAGGCCATTGCGAAGGAATGGCAGGCGAGCGGGCAGAAGGTCAAGAAGGGCGACACAAGCAAGGAGATTATGAAGCTGAAGGATGAGGGGCGGTATGTGTTGGAGGTTTACTAGTTGCAATATAGCTCTCTTAGACCGGCTCACTAGTGTACTAGTGTGGGTATTCTCAAGAACCACGATACTACACCTGCCTATGCTTGTGTTGACGCATTCAGCCTCCTTCAAAGATACGTCGCTAAAGTGCCTAGCTTCACTTATCCGCAACCTCGAGCTCTGCGCTCAGCGACATCGCCACCATCACCAATGACCGTTCGTGTCGCGGCAGGCGTCGCCAATCACTGTCGCTGCTTCAGAACCGAAGTCTGGCGCAAAGAGTATTCTCCACGTGTCGGAGCCAGGAATGACGCAATTGATGTCAGATTAATAACAGGTAAATGAACTCGTTCACAAGTGTTTTACAGTTTGTGTAGACTGGTGTAAGCCCTGCTCAGATGGATTAGTAGAGTTGACCAAAGGCGGCCCGAGACCCGGGGATCAAGCTTGTGTCTCCATGCATTCAGGCGCCGCTTGAGACTCTTCTGTCAAGTCCGGGTCCTGCTGCAAAAACTTTGTTTCAGATATTGCGGAAGTTCATCAGGCAGAACCTTTGGCTTCTGGTGAATGTTCATTGGACGCAGGGTGGACAGAACAGCGCTAAGAGCTTTCTTGTCTCCACAAGTTCTGCCTGGTGCTAGTAGCCGGGCATTTATTAGTACCAAGCAGACGGAAGTTGGAGCTCGTGCCTGGGAAACATCTTCACAAGGCACGTCTCTAAGGTAGCATGAAACGTCATCTCACTCCTGAAATGCACCTTCGCTGCTCCCTGGTCAATTAGGTCGGACGTTGAATGATGAATTGAGTTTCAACACTCGACCTGCGGTCAGTGCGGTAAAGAGGCACATGGGGAAGCAAGAACTTCTGAACATCAGCCAATCCGAACTGTGGTCAGGTGTGCTATAAAGCCACATGGGTCACAGGAACTTATGAAAACTGACCAATCGTGAGGCGATTGTCCTTCGTGATGGGTCCGCCGACGCCCCCAGGCACATGCAAAGAACTTGGGAAAATCCACCAATCGTTGCCCTGCGACTCACTACCCGACATCAAAAGGCATTGGGAAGCTATCAAGTTCTATACCTCGATTATATCACCACGAACTATTTAATCTTGTACAATTTCCCCCTTTTCAAGATGTCAGGTCACATACTGTTCAGCTCAGTGCTCGCAACGCAACATTTCACAGATCGCCTTCCTGTTGGTACCACCAGCATTTGTTCCCATGTCATCCAAGCCTACCACGCATGAGTCCAAATTGTGTGCGGCTTCGGACATCTTAAGTTTCGTCGGCTATGTGTTCTGTGACTCAAACCATAATGCATCTACAAGCACAAGCCCAATCACCAACGCAACGACCATTGAGTATCCAACAACCCTAGAGTTCAACAATGGCTCAAGCAATGACCACAACACTAGCGTACCAAGCACTCTACCCAACGGTGGCTTCATCAGCCCTGACGACGCGAAGCAACAATTACAACAACCCACCAACCGAGGAGGATTGGCGCAAGATCAAAAGCATCTTCACGCGTCTCTACCAAGACGATGAGAAAAAGCTCAAGGAGATCATTCTAGAACTAAAACAGAAGCATGGCTTCCGAGCGACACTCAGCATGTGCAAGAAGCGCATCACTGCCTGGGGTCTAGGCCGCAATCTTAAGCAACAAGAAGTGGAACACATTCTTGGCATCTCTCGCCAACGAAGAGCTCAAGGTAAACACAGCGTGTTCATCCTTCGAGGCAGGCTGGTCGGTATGCAAGAGATCTACCGCTATGTGCGTCGGAAAGGAATGAGCATTAGTCAACTCGAAGAGAGATTCATGAACGGGCAAAGCAAAGATTGTCCAGGTCTGCAAGTATTCTCTCCCAAATCTGTCCAACCTTGCTTGGCGCCACCTGCTCTACCAGACAGTCTCGAGCATTTTCTCCGCGAAGCCAAAGATCTGCAGCTCGGCTTGCTGGACGCGGGCTTGTGCAGAGCGTGCGAGTACGGCATAGAGATGGATGTGACAGAAACCGACTTGGAGGTATGCGATCTAGCGACAACAACTTCCATTCAAATGAAGAACAAACTTGATCTCACTCTTGTCCGCAGGCTTGCGTTGCTTCTAGAAAAGGCGACTGAAATCTACAACATACCCACGCTTAGGTATACCCTTGAGATGGTGGCACAGATCGCGAGAGCTGGCTACGGCATAATCGCACAATCAATACTCCATCATCTGCGTCGTTTGATCAACATCAAGCTACGTGGCCCTTGTCCACAGCTTCGCTTCCTTGAACAGATGGCCAATCTTCGTCCAACACAACTTTCTGATGCGCTAATAGCGCTGTACACCCTCAATATCGATGTCCATGTCGAGTTGAGACCCAACGATGCAAAGTTCCATCTCGATGTAAAATGTGGTTACTTTTGGATATGCGTGAGATTGCGTCTTCATGTCGAGTCATTCTCTATGCACAAGTTTCTAGACCAGTCTTTGCAACTGTTCGGGCCTCTGCATCGGAGGTCTTTACAGTTGCTGTATCAGATGCTGTGTCACGACCGAGAATCACTCGAAATACCAGCCGTTCAAGACACCTTGGACTACCTAAGTCCGGAGCATCTGAAGTACGACCCATCTCGTGGTCTCATGTTGCGAGAGACGAGACTTGGTTGGGACAAGGCGCGGTTTATAGCGGAGGTATACATGTTAGGAGGTGCTCGACGGGAGGCACTTTGGATTCTTGAGAGACTGCTTGGATGGCTCACTCTGTACCGAGGGCCCCTCGGAGAAGAGTATCTGTTGTTGGGAGACGTTGAGCAGTTCGCGGACTTAGTAATCCCGGAAAGTTTAGCAAGCTATGCTGAGAGGAAGCGTGAGATCGAAGACATATGGTTGAGCGAGGTCGAAGCAGCAGCACCGGACGACGACCTGGCAGCTGCTTGCAACTACAAATCGTGACATCAATCTCTCACTCGAGGGGTCTCGAAACCCCACAAACCACGAAGCATCCTGCGCTCTCATCCCCCGTTCTCAACCAGAACCAAATACTTCCGACCCTCATTCCGAATCCTCAAATCCTCTGGATCTGACATCGTCCCTGACGCTCACACCTCCCCCATCCACATCTCGCTTCCGCGCTCGCGTCCCTCACCAGGGTCCGCATATTCGACCACCTATCCTAATGGCCCGAAAGCGGTGGCTGAACGGACCACATCCAGGCGGTATCGCGACTACATTGCCGCTTCCGTTGAGGAACGCGATCGAAGATCGCCATCTCGGTCCCGGAACCATGGATCCACGATTAACATTTGAATGTCGTGCTTCAATGCGTGGCGGACCCCTATTTTATATTCTACAGGACCGCACAGATCGCGTTGTGTCTCAGATTCAGACTGGCGCAAGGGTTGGCCGACTCGAATGCGTATGCTACATGTGCAGCGGGTGGGCGGACTTGGATCTCTAGCAGTACCGCGCTGTGTGGTCGGTCGGTACATCTACAACCTCATGTGAAACTAAGCGGGCACGAGTCGGCACGTCTCGAATTGGCTTGGCCGTAACCACGGAGTTACTACTCGATGAACATGTCTCACAAGCCCCACAAGAGCCTCGATAGTTGATCTTTGAAAGAAGACGAAATGCAATTGTATTCATGATGCGTACCACCATCATCATCTCGTCACCAACTCATGTCTCACTCTCTCATCATGAGCTGTCTTTCGTTCCCTGGTCGCCAGTTGCCAGAGGTAACGATCCTATGAACGCCATGCAAAATATCCAATAACCGCGCTATGCTATAATCACAGAGGAATATGCTCAAGACAAGTGAGCAAATTCAAGGTCATCGGCTCAGACCGGCATTGTGTTCTAATGGGCCTCAACCAACTGCCCATGCCAATACCAACTATCTCTTTTCTCCTTCGCAATCATCGTCGTCGAGTTGTATCGAGCTTTCGGAGCGATGGAGTCCGTTTCGCGCACTTATTCAGTCATGAAAAGATTCGTAGTGGCGCTCGCGCAGAGAAGGAGAAGCCACGTGCACCACCGGAATGAGATATATGAATGTTGTTGCTGCTGGTAATCATCGTGTTCTTAATCCATGTCTTCATCTCCGTCAGCGTCTGGGATATCTTCGTCGTCGTCAAGACTCTCCATGGCGTCTTTGATGAATTGGGCAGCCTGGAATTAATGTTAGCATGCAACTCAGAAATCACATCGCAGAATTTCTCACCTTAGGATCTAGATTGAGCGCGACTGTGAATGCTCTCACAGCCTCGCCCTTCCTGCCAAGCATCTTACACAATCTCCCACTCAAGAACCACACGTTTGCCTCATCAGGTGCTATCTCCTTCAGGACATCTAGCTCCGAGAGTGCTTCTTCCGGGCGTCCAAGACCCATCAAACATCTTGCCTTCTTGAATCTGCTCAGAGCGTTCTTTGGTGCCAACCTGCATGCCTTGTCGTAGAATTTCAGCGCCTGGTCGAGGGGTTTTGTCTTCTCGACCACAGTTCCGATCGCGCATGTCAGCACCGCGTTTGACGGGTTGATGGTGGCTGCCGTTCGGTAATGCGACTCGGCGACACTGTACTTGCCCAGCTTAGTATAGACCTTGCCTAGCCCGTACCATGCGTTATAATGTCTGTTATCGGCCGCTATGGCGCATCTGTACGCTTCGAGAGCTTTGGCAAACTCCTCGTTCTCGATATACTCGTGCCCTTGCAACGTGAACCCATAGGCGAAACTGGGATCAAGCTGTGTCGCACGTCGGAAGCACTTCAGAGCTTGTTCGTGTTCTCGCTGCAAAGAGAAGGAATTGCCAATAGCAATCCAAGTTTGTGGGCTGTTTCGCTCTACTTCGACAAGCTCATGCGCTAGATATGCGAGTTCGATTTCGGATTTCAGTTGGTAGAGAACCGTGCTGTAAATTTCCATATCTTCCAGCCTGGACGGCGCAGCTTGACGAACACGAATGAAGTACTTTTCTGCTTCGGCATGCTGAGACATCTCATTGTAGGCTCGGGCAATCTGCGAGAAGATGTAGGGTGTGTCACGCTGCGTGGAGGGCAGAGAATTGTAGATCTGGATGGCTGATTGGCAGTCGAAGTGGGAAAGTGAATAGTGGGCTGACGCTAAGCGATGAAACAGATCAAGGAGAGTGCGCAGGGCATCGATGTCCTTCTCTACGCGGCTGTCTTGCTGTGGTGGTGGGTGTTCAAGCATTGCTGGTAAGGCTGGGGCTGATGGTGCTCGGTTCTCCCTGCTCTCGAGATCGGGCGGCTCTGCACTTGGCGCAGTCTTCATCCTATTGCCACTGACGGCTCTACCAACAGTCGCCGCTGTGGCTGTCCTTGGCTTGACTGCGGGTGCTTTCGCTTTTTTGATATCTCTTTCTTGCCTCAAGCCTAACGAGTTCGCTAATGATGACATCTTGTTTGTAGAGGTCGCGCTTGGCGGTCGAGATGTTTGGGATCGCGTTGTCCGGCGTACTGGCTCTGACAATTGTGAAGGAGCGACCGCGCCGGAAACCGTTCGCTTAGAAGGCGGACCAGGAGGTGGGGGCTCATGTTGCAAATCGTCACTTGGTTGCTTTAACCTCGACTTCAGTCGGGACGAGGGAGGTTTCAATCTTGATGGATCTTGTTGCGCGTCTAAGGTACTTTTGGTCTTTCGCAAGGGCGCAGGAGGTGCTTCGTATCTTGCATTGCCGTTCACGTTCTGCATCATGCTGTCCTCATCGACCACTGTGGATGGCGTAGGCGCCAGGTCGTCGTCATGGATGTTGTTGGCCGTGCTAGTGTTGATTTTGCTATTGTTAAGCTTCTCAAATAGCGCATTAGGATGGCCATTGGTCTTCTGAGTCGACACAAAGGGATCGGGCATAGACTGCTGAGTCGTCGGCGGCGGCGGTATGGACATATTTTGTATTGGCCTCTCTTGTACCTTCTCATTTGCAGCATACTGGGCGTGCACCATATTGACCATTTCAGGATTGAGCCTATAAATGGCAGGTACATTGACCTTTGCGCCCGACTCGACAAGTAGGGTATAGGCATCCCACATGAAGGGATTCAGCTTGAGACTGTTGACCCAGCAATCGACCGCAAGGTCCATGTTCTTGTGGCCCTTCCATAGTTTCCCCTTCAAACACAGGACAGCGGCTGCGTCAGGTAGATGTTGGCGCCGCGATTCACTGTGCTGGTTGAGGGTATTCCTGGTCTGCCATAACGGGCGACTCTTGTCCAGCGCCTGAACACCGTCGATGTACCTCCCTAGCTCCAAACAGGCTTGTGCAAAGACGTAGGCGCAGCCCAAGTGCGAACCCTTGACAGCGGATAGACGACTCGTATCCCAGGATGCCTTGGTGTAGCCGCATTGGAACTGGCAGTGTGCGAGGAGGAATATTGATTCGACACTACGTGGTTCGTATGCGACCAGGCGCTGTGCGAGGAAGAGGGCGTTCTTCAGCAGGTTGTGGTCGAGATGGTAGTAAACAAGTTGTCTCAGCTGCGCGCTAGGATTGGCAGGTGCTGAAGTTGGCGCCATATTAGATACCGATCTGTAAGTATAGGATCACGTTCCGACAGCATTGAGATCGATCGATGTTTGTCGTGTGGTGGTGGTATGAGGCACTTAGATCGAGAGGCGCGTGATGCGTGCAAGTCCCCAATACAGCTCATGCAACACAATTAGAAGACATTGACCAGGTCAGCAGTCCTGTTCCATTATTTCGATTCGCGACGTTCGCAGAAGTCCAACACCAATGCCTGAGTCATGGGTGTGTAACAATATGGTGGGCAAAGGGCAGTCGTGGGCGGTTGTTGTCGTGACCAAGTTATTGTGACGAAAGCGGAAGGAGCGAGGCTGGAGAGAACATTATTCGCACCTGCACCTGCACCTGCGCTGTGATCGGCGGCGCCAATTGCGGCCAATCGCACGGCGGGGTGCACAGATCGTTCACTCCTCACTTGCAAGTTGATTCTTTAACAACCAGCTGGTCGCAGAAGTGGTCGTATACACAAGTGTTCATGATTACATGGTACTGATCCTCTGCTACGCTTTCTGATCACGTAAGAGTTCTGCTGTGTCAAGCTCGAGCTCACCAACCATGGCACAAGTACGTCACCACAAACACCTCTCATAGTGATGCCAATGTGCTAGATGGTCGCTGACAGCGCGATCGTCTAGAAATCCGCAAAGCTCTTGGCCGTCAAGAACAGTTCGCGCCTCCAGCAGACGCACCTCATAACACTCGCCTTCCACTCCGTCTTCCTACTGTTCGCATTCACCTTGCGCAGATCTCTACGACTCACGCCCTATCTTCTGCTCTCTGCTCCTGCCCTCGGGCTGGAGTACTGGCTTGAGTCCATCGCAAGACCTCAATACGATGCTCAAGGAAATCTACGAAGAGCAGGAGAAGATTTGGATGCACCTGGGTTGACCGAGTTCTTCTGGGATATCATCTACTGGTCATGGATCAACCTGGCTGCCGTATTGATTATTGGCAACCGAGCCTGGTGGTGCTATCTTGTGGTACCTGCTTACGCTGGTTATGCTGCTTTCTCCACAGCCAGAGGTGTAACGAGTATGTTTGGAGGTATGGCTGGTGCTGGAGGTGAGGGTGACCAGAGCGCACAGGCCCAGAGTAAGAGACAGCAGAAGATGGAGGCTAGAGGTGGCCAGCAAAAGGTTCGCTACAGATAAGACCTGGGCTGGAGATAGACAGCTACCAGAATTACCTGTTCATAGAAGAGAAATGAAGTGTATTGCCCCATAAATTCTTGTCGCCGGCCTGCGTCAGCCACGGCGGACAGCATGATCCGCCTTGTAGGACTGCAAAAATGTCGTGCTAGATCTGAAAGTAGAGACGAACAAGCTGTAAGGACAGAATCTCAAATTTCCGTTGTCGCAAAGATATGTTACGAGAGGACTTGAATCGGACTGCTAGCTATGTTCTTCCCTCAAGTTGCGACGACCAGGTGACGACCAGGTTTCGACGCAAAAATCCGGTGAGCACAATTCATGCAGATGAAGTAGTCTATAGATTATAGACAAAAAAGAATTGAGCTACTTGCGGCCCAAAAATATCAAATTCCGGAACGGGGAATCGAACCCCGAGCTAGCCGGATCTATTCATTGCTGAAGTGAGAGCGGCTGATGTTGACCATTACACCATTCCGGAGTAAATGTGCGTTAATTGTTGAACAGAATTTGCATGTTTGAGATTATATCCCTTCAATGCAAGCCGGGCATTCGCGGGGATCCGCACGAACTTCAGTCGGCCTAGCAGTCTACGACAGGTCTGGAATACCGTCAGCCTCCAAGACACAGACATGGACACATCGACAGACTCGTACAGGACATCTCTTTGACCGCGTCGCCGTACGAACACTTACAGATATAGACACAGACACTGCACAGCATATTTCACGATGAGAGATACTTGACAGAATCAGCGTGGCGGTCTGGATTAAGCCCCTTAAGATTAACCTTTTAGTGGTAAGGAGTGCTTGACGACGGTGTGCCGAGGCGTCTCTGCCGTCCGTCTACTGTAGTAGTCAGCTGAACTTTACTCCTTTTGACTGATTATTTTGCGAGCTTCTGCATCTATCAACTCCAACTAGGACCACAAGAGTCGTCTCGTACTCAGGGGCGCTCTCAAGCGCACCAATTCCTCGTGTCGATACTGTCTAGTCACAGTTTCCAGACTATGCCGCAAAGCTCAACATGTTGCTGCTACTATGCAGAATTTACGTTTTGGTTGGTATCGACAAAGGCTGATCGCGGATCGTTCTCACTGCAATAGCGTTGAGATGTCGTCTCGGTCGCAGTCTGCGAGCCTTGAGGCTCGGCGGGAGGAACGCTGCACGGCGTGCAATCCTCTTCCTCGAGACTGGGGAATGTATTGGAACTTCATGTGAGCAAGGCTCGTACTACGATCCCGGAGTGCTGGGAAGCTCGAGGCTCCTCCATAGGTTTGAGACAACGGCAACCACTACAGGCAGCGATGTGCCAACTAATCAAGACTATACTAGGCGTTGCGACACCGCGTGATCAAGTTCAGCTTCTTCTGTGGATCGATCGCCGGCTGTCGCTGGTCGCTCCTTACGGCGCTCTAACATCGAGATGCGCATTCACAAGCTGTCTCAACGCAGATTCATCCATAGGCTTCTACCTACGCCTTATACCCGCTGGCTAGCGGCACTATTCTCCTGCATGATTGCCCTGATGATTCTCTCAGCGGTCGTTACGGTGTACTCGAGGCGTGATAGTGGCCTGGGCTCAGATGTAGGTTCAGCATCGAAGCAAGCAAGCATCCAAGCGAAAGTAACCCTGTAAGATGAGAGCAATAACAGCTTTTGCATGAACGAAGAATGGATGCATTGTAAGCCCGTTCAATCAATTCTTAGTCCAGTCTCGCGTTGGCGGAATCCTGTTACGAAGAGCAAGGGCGATGCTTGGTTGGGACAATAACGCCTCGTTGTGAACGAAGAGGACTTTACATAAGTACTTCGTTCAGCAAAGGAGCGTTGCTAGTCCGTCCGGAGCACTGACATCGCCTCAGTAGTTTGCGGCATACATGGGAGGTGTGTGATTCTGTAGACCGTACGCCTCATGTATATTGGTGGATTGCGGCTGGATTTTTAGAGCTGAACGTTCATCTGCTTGGCATGGTCTCGGCCAGTGATACCTTTGGTGGAAGTTGAACAAGCACTAGAGCGGGGCTTAGCTTGACCCCTGAAAACTTAGAAACTGCAGGCTAAGTCAGCGTCGCCAGCAACCTTGTCTCTTTTCTTCTGCTCAACATCTCCTTTCGACACAACCAATCCAGGTCATTCTTTTTAAAGTCTGCGTTGTCGTCCTTCACACCTCTTGCAAGCGAGCCAATCCATCGATCTGTACGCCCACGACATCTCAGCACAACACTAGATACGGACGACTGCCTCCCACAATGTCGCAGGCCTCACGATATGCACGTGTGTCCGACGACGACGCCGAAGATGCCGGCATGATGACCGACAAGAGCACAGGCCGTCTTAATTGGAGCGAGCCACCACAATCGAAGAAGACGCCTGTTTGGAAATACGTTGCAGCAGCCGCAGTCTTCCTGGCCCTGCTCATCCCTGCCGTCGGCTATACCTCATCCGTCATGCTCGAGCGCCGTGTCGCTGCCGCCGTACAGGAAGCCCTGGCCCAAAAGCAAAACACGACCACAGCCGTTGTACCATCAATGATGGGCTCCGACGATGCCGATGAGGCTCTCTCGACGAAACTCGCTGCCTCCAACTCAACTGGAGTCGACCCATCTAACCCCTACGCCGGCAAAACCTTCGAGATCCACGACTGCGGCTCCAACGCCGACGAAGCCCGCGCCAATGGCTGCGAGTACGACGTGATGATGCAAGAATGGACACCACCCGCGTGCATCGACTGGGCTCTATCCGAGAAATTCCTCAAAGCTGGAAACTGGACCTGGTACGCAGACGCCGCCGCCACAAAGATTTACAACGCGACCGAAATCGCCCTGGGCAACCACGACGTCGTATATGTCGAGCAGAGCTACCACCGCCACCACTGCATCTTTACGTGGGAGCGACTCGTGCGTGCGATGAGGACACAAAGACCGCTCGTTGAGAAGTTGGTCGACTATGACCACGTGATGCATTGCCGCATGAACACGCTCAAGACGTTTGAAGAGGGGGCCGAAGTTGTGAGGGGCGTGGTGGCGCCGACGGCCTTTACCAAATGTGCGAGTTATGATGTTTGGTTGAAGAACTTACCACACAACAAGATGTCGAGTGTCGATCGGTTGTTGATGGTGTAGTGGTATTTAGCTCGATTGGGTCGGATATTTTATTTAGCTGGTGTATGGGTCTTGGATTGCTCAATGATACATCTTCGTTGATACTGGCTCGTCTGCCGTTTTTCTTGTCTTTGCAACCTCGTAATTCGATCAAGAATTGGTTGCGAGTTGTAAAGGCGACTTACGGATGAGATTAACACAAGACAATGATACTCTCGACCAAGCGCGTCAACAAAGGAAACAACGAGGCAATGACACTGAATTCTCTTTGTCCTTTGAGTGGCACTTTGCTGAGCCAAGTCGACCTGTTCTGCCACAGTGCTAGGTACATATCGTGTTTATGCACAACGCAGCCCTCCAACGAAATTGTTCCCACATTGCCCAATTTCCTTTCCCTTCAGCCGCCCTTGGTGCGTGCACAGCCGCAAGCTTCAGCGTCATCTGGTCCCCTTTTTGGCGATACTGAGAGCAATGAACATTCCTAGCTTCTCACCTTCCCTCATAACCTTGAGCATGCACGAGTTTCCACGCCCTCGCAATGAACGGTTTACTCTGCTGTATCTGCTTCACGCTCCATTCCGTCGTGCTCGCCGCCTGACCTTCTTCACTTGCAAAGGCATCCATCGAATCTACCTCATGAATGGCAAGAAAAGCCGGCTGCGTCTCTCCCTTCGTCAAGACCGTCTTGGGGCCTAGCTTGTATCGCAGTGACCTTCGATACCCCGGCATCTTCGACAACATGTCGAGATGTTCCTCGCGGTACCACTTCTGGAAGTCCCCCTCGTCGGCAGGGTTCATCTCCACTGTCACGATGACGGGTGCTGGCTTCTCGCCTGTCTCGTTCGGGTCGAACTCCTGGATCAATTCGTAGTTTCGTGTGTCAAAGTCCCCATTCTCAATGATACTTTCACTGCCACCCTCCTTGGGGAAGAGGGAGCTAGTCTTTCGGCCACTGCTGTACTTTTCTGATTTCAGAAATTCCTCGATCTCTGTCTGGTAGAGCGCTAGGAATTTCCTGGGGTTTGGCAGACCAGTCGGAACTGGCGGGTCTACTTCTTCGTAGAATGTTGCGCGGGGGGAGGCACCATTGTTGACTAGGTCTGGGAGATGTTCTTCGCGGTACCATTCGCACCAGAGGTCGTGTGAGACGATGGTGGGCTGGGAGTTAACGTGGAGGAGGTAGCGTGATGGTGTCATGCTGGGTGAATAAACGAGTTTCGTACAGGGTTCGAAGTCGTTTGAATGGCTTTTTTGGCTCAGTAGCAAGGCATTTGCACGTCTAGTCGTGTTATAGGGAATTCATTTTCCATTGGATCCCCGCAGCAGATTGGGGACCCGGGTGGCCTCGGTGGAAATCAGCATGATATTTTGCGAATTAGGCAGTCAATTCTTGCAAGAGAGTCGAGTGATCCCGCACTTCTTTGTCCAGCTGTGCAATAAAACAAAGCCTCTTTGTGTGTAAATGGTTTTCCAGCTACTTACGCCGTGACAGAACCAGTAGGTCCGAGTGAGGCTCAAAAGTAATGCTGACTCATTACGAAAGTGGATCGAAGAGGCTCGGTCCTTGGCACGCGTGGAGGTCAAGCTAGTATATATCATTCAACAACACGTGGTTCCTGACCACGAATTGGTCTTGTTACTGACAACATCTTCGAGACTTCCCACTTGCTACACGCCGATCACGCGCGCTTGCCGCGGGTAGCGTGCAGTATCTATCTTCCATATCTGCTGCATCAAGATGTCACAGACGAAGCATCATGCGTGCACCTCGACCAAGGAACAACGTTGGTTTTCCACCCGCCTCGAAATTGGCGTTGAAGGACTGCATATTCGCTGACCACCCTGCTAACGTTACATATCTCTGGCACTTACTGTCTCTGCCTCCACTCAGACAAGCAAAGTGGCCAGATTTACTATCTTGCTCCCGCAGCTAAGGAAGCCATTTGGCATGGCCTGGGAAAGCCTTCTGCCTCAGTTTATTCGTCGAGGGCTGTTCTCAACACCGAGTGAGATACGGACGTCGGTAAGGCTCATAAGGCTGTGCAAACTGATACCCTGCCTGAATTCACTTGCACAAGAAGCACAAGAGCCATTCTCGACTTCACTACGCTCTACGATGGTCGTCACACTCGCAGTCAAACGTATTGACTGCAGCAGGCAATCGCTCGGTCACTTCAAGCACTTGACGCAGCACCGCACAACTGCCTTCATGGTCCGATGCCTCTCCCAGTAAATATGTTCCTTTTATGTCGGTAAGTACCTTTGACCGGACTGAACGATACCCGTCTGACCCCCTAATCAATCGACTCGACTCGTTTCGTCACAGTAGACCCCATCTCAACTGCTTGCCTCGCAACCATAGGACCAACCATGAACAGCAAGCCAGTCGCGGCACAGCGGCTCCAGAAACGAGCACCAACTCTTCCCGCACATTCCCCAGCCGTAGTTCCTGATGGCTCGTCTAGTATCAACGAACGAGAGACTCCAGCAATGGGTACGCTAGCAGAACTTCCGGACGAAGCCCTTGTAGCAATCGTTAATCAGCTGTCAGTCACGGATAGTGAAGATCTTACTTCTCTTCGATCACTTGGCCTCACATGTCGCAAGCTGTCAGACATCGTCTTTGATGAGATGCGTTTGCAGATGGCTGTTCGAGCGGAACTTCCAAAAGTGGTCAAACTCCTACCCCAATACGACTGGAGCACGCTTCGACAAGCAGCGACGTTCAACAAGTTTCAACGATCATCACGTCAACTCGTCGATGGCTTTATGCACCGAGGTATTCACGATCCATCTCGTTGGCGGCTGTACGTCCCTTTGGGAGGCTGGCAGAACATCATCCAAGTTGGCCTACTACTCAACGAAAAAATGATAGGACGGTATCAGCTGACTTCGCACGACTCCAAGACAATCCGCGATCTCGTTCCAGTCGAGAAATTGGTGCTGCTGTACAGTGCAGTACTATTCGCAGAAGTCTTTCTATCGTCGATGGGCGACCTCGTGGAAGTACCACGATCGAGCCTATTGCAAACAACATTCATGACGAAGGGTCCGGAGTTTCTGCTGGAGATGTACCGTGGACTGCAATTCCTGCTCAGGGATGACTACATCATACCGGCACAGAGAGGCGACTGGCAGGGCGAGTGGCTAACAGACTATTTTGATAATTATACTGAAGATGAGCCGCAGGCAGCACGTTCCCTTGGCAAGGATGTCGAGACCGACATGAAGCAATGGGCGCGAGAAGGGACCATCGAACAGGACCAGAGCTTTAAGGACATCGGAATTGAGAAGGAAGGGCGGACAACGTTGTTGGAGTGCGTCGATTCCTGGGCTAATATGAATTGGAGAGATCTGCCCTGGAACACGCCAGGTTAGGTCACGATTCACCATCAAGGGCAAAATGGGACCGGTGCTTGCGCGAATACTGCCTAGATGGCTTAACAAAGCGAAGTAGAACAAACAGACAATGAGTCGATAGCTCATTCCCAATAAAGCGGCGATTCGATCACAAAGCGTTCCTGGCCAGTACATTCGCCATGTCTGATGCGCAGTTTATCAATTGAGACTAGTAGAATATTAAGGTGTTACGAGGATCTCCGAATTTGTCGATACGTTTCAGTCGAGTGGCATTTACTGAGGACATTATTGTCTGTATAGCAGGCTCTTCATTTGACCAAACAGAATTGTCCTAACATAAGCAGATATGGATTACTTTCTGCAGAATTAAATGCTCTCCGACGATCCAGTCTCCACCAATCATGTTTCCAACAGCCCTGACCTAGCTGCCCCCACAGCTTGACACGTGATCCACGATGATACGCACGTGAAGCGCTAAGACATATTAAGCGTGACTCGACTAGCAATATAAGCAGCCGCTGCCGGCGTGTCTGCCGCATAGTCTAAATGCGCTGGTGTCACAACAGCTTGGCCCTGGCAAATCAGGTCTCCAGCGTGGCAGAACGTCCAGGTGGTGGCGTTGTCGATGTTTGGCACTGGGAGGCCGTTGTACGGGTTTCCAAACAGGACCGCGGCCTTGACCTGAGCGGCGAGGGCGGGAGTGAGCTGTGCAGCTGCTTTGTACACGACCTGTGCTCCTTGGCTGGTAGAGTTTATTCGTTAGCAGCTGATGCTAGGACGGAATGAGGAGAGAGATGGCTAACCTGTATCCGCTCAGCACGATCTGTGTGCTGGGACACTTCGACGAGGCGACATTGACTAAGCTTGCCATTGTGCTTGCGCCGGTATCACTGCCTCCGGCGTAGTACCCGGCGACGTTGGCTTCGTAGTCAACGCCCTGGAATGCGACCGTGGTCGAGCCGAGACGAGCATCAAGCGCTGACTCGAGGGCTGGACCGACAAGGGAGCCGATGTTGCCGCTCTCTGTCGTGCCACGGGCAAAGATCACTGTCACGTTCCTGCATGGGCCGTTGAGAAGCTCGTTGCGAGTCGTGGCGGCTTGGCGGATCTCATCAGGTGTTGGGCTGCGACCACCGGGTAAGGGGACAGAAAGTGCTGTTGCGAATAAGGCGGCGAGGATCGTGGTGAGCAGCATGGTGAGGGAGTGAGAGGAGGGATGTCAGAGCTGAAGGTCTAGCCACAATGATGGCGAAGCGGCCGCACTTTAGCTGAAGCAGCTGTGAGCGCAGGCACAGCTAGCGAGCGAAGTGGCATGGTCCGATCTAGGTGTGTGATGGTAATGCATGCGCCGCTTGCAAGTCTCTTCGACCGAGGCCCTGCTAAGATTTTACGTAGATCGATTGGCCGGCTGCGAGGGGATCTCGAGCATCACAAGTCGGGTCCGGCACCCTTGTCCGCTTGTGCATATCAGCACTCAGCTCCTCTGCCAGAGCTGCCACTAGTTTATGGATTTGTAGCATTCTGCACCTCGACACTAGAATGGTGACTCTGGATGTGCTACTATGCCTGGCAGTCCATCCCATGAAGCTCTGGCGAGTCGATCAACTTCCCACCTCACGGTCTCCAATGGGCTGGATCTGTTCGAGTACGGTTGGCACAGCTGGGGTTTGCAAGTCGCCATTGACAAGGTTACTAAGAAACGCGAGCGTAGTCATATCCCGAGGCTAGAAGAACGGGGAAAGATGATATGGTTCCATCTATCGATAGCTAACCAAAACTGTGGAAGTGGACATGGGAGCCAGGCTATTCTTGAACGATAAAATCCTCATATTAGTGCGAACCGCAGAAAGTGTCAGTCGAGCTCGGCGACGACGAGCGATTAAAGTCAGCATGTGAATTCCCATAATCTGGTACCTAGGTATATCAAGCGCAGTGACCGACCAACTTACGGTGATTGGTAGGAGAGGAGCAGATCTACCCTTAGCCTATCAAATTCGGTTTCTTGCTGCGAGGCCGCAACTGCGGAGAAGATCTGGGGTGGACCGATTTGGACATTTCTCCGGTACATCTTGAACCTTCGGGTACGTGGGTACTCTTACGGTAGTCTTCGTACGCATTAGCGTATCTACGATAAGTATTGATAGTTGGGTCAATCGATTAAATGAGTACAAGCAGACTTAGCTGTAACGGAGTAATCCTGAGAGTACCATGGACGTGGAAAATCGCGCCGGTGGCTTTCTACGCATTGGCGTACCCTATGATTGGCATCGATCTTTCAACCAATTGATCAAAGTGCACGTAAACTGAACAGAGCAAGCCTTATCGTTGTGAATATATGTTCTGGCCAGGCAGACTATGCAATTAGGTCACAGATCATATCCATTGGGCAGTACGCTAATGCGTAGGAAGACTTCCGAGGTCTTACAAGTAAGGAATATTGTGATCGACAGGGCAACATCACCCGTACGCGTACCTGGACTAATACCCTTGTGCTTACAGTCAAGCATACGCAGAAGCTTTTGGCTTTTTACCGAGGCAAGAACAAGCACGTGCTCTTTCAGTCGACGGAACCAAGGCTGGACAGTGTGAAATCTCCAGCACAACTACAGACCGATGGGTTGTGCTGCATGACATTGATACTTTGTAAAGCATCCGATTTGAAAGTAGGACTAGGGCAGCAGCTTGCTGAGCATTCCGTCGTCACGCGGTCCCGGCCGATACGGTTCCAGCGGGACTGGGATCGCCCCAGAATAACCCAGGTCACCCTGTGCTCTTGCTAGATTGGAAGCAATCTTGCCCACCATCTTCGCGATCCATCGGTCATTGACCATGCTCGCCACGACGGTCTTCTTCATGCCGTCTTTTGTATGCTGGTGTACATCCCTGATCATCTCTCGCATGTTTTCTTTCGAGTACGTATCTGCCATCTGGATGCTTGCATCTCTCAGATTCTGCTGCAGGTTTTTAGTAAAAGCCTTGAAGCGGTTGCCCTTACCCGTGGGGGTGATATCAGTTTGCACTCGGTTCGACAGGCCCTCGATGGAATCAGCAGTGTCAACAGATGTGATAGACATCGATCTTGGTGTACGAGAGCGCGAATCTGGTGTATCCACTGGTCTGTCAGAATTGAATTTCTCCACTTCCCGATCAATTTCGATGATCTTAGTGGCCTTTACGAGGGCTGCAACGAAGATGAGCAGGCTTTGGTCGAAAGTTGCGGGCAGACTCGCATGTACGCTCATCTTGATGGTAGTTTCGTCTTTCAATAGGAGTTCAAGTTCGCGCTCTGCTTGTACAGCTTTCGGTATCCCATCGGCTTCTTCCACCTCTTCTTCCAGCTGCTGTTCGTCGTCAGCTGTGGGCCGAGGTGGCAGTAGGTGCTCGTGATGTGGAAGCAAGTAAACTGGGATTGTAAAGGTTGCGTCGGCACCTCCAAGCCTGACAACCTGGTTCATCTCTCCGGTTTGTGGCAGCGTCCGGTATGCCATGATGTCCGCAAAGTGCAGATACGCTACGACGTCAAAGCTTGTGGTAATCGGCACTTGGGCCAAACCATCTATATCTGTCAATTGCAGGCAGAAATTGGCATCTGCCAGCCAGGTCGAGATACGGCGCTGCAGTCGTCTAATTTCGGCGTTGTTGTCGCCGTAGCTCTTGAAGATTTCTTGCTGCAGCAATTCTTTAAGCCATTGGCCGGAGCCTGCGGCATTGATTGAGTTGATCGTAATGGGATGGAAATAGCCGAGCGGGCCAATAAGGAGCCGCAGCAGGAACGGAAGTCTGTGCATGAAGCGCCTCACAGCTGGCGCACTAAGCTTCTGGAGAGTGGTGACTTTAACAGAGCGTTGAGGTGGATGGGGGACTGAGGGCATGTTGTGGAGCTCGGTGCAGATGGCAGCTCGCATTTCCTTCTCGTCCTCATCGGTCAAGCCGGCAGCTTTGCGGGTCTGTCTGGCTTTGGCCCTGCCCTGATAGATCGAACTGCTTGTGCGAATCTTTGTTAGTAGCTCGACATATTGTTTCTCGGCGACTTGGCTATCTGGAGACAGAGTCTGGATATCATCTAGCAGTGTCTCTGCTGGAGAATCTTTGATGTAGGTCCCGCCCCCAAGATTCTCTTTGAGCTTCGGCCTCTCCTTGGTGCCCACTGAACCGACTGTTGCGGCTCGTAGTAAGGGCGTCTCGTTGAAGAAGTGATCCTCGTCATGGACATCCTCTGCAACATCGGCGAAAGTCATCTCAGCCTTTCCACCCTTGATGTTGGCGTACACATCACCAATTTCGATACTCCGGAAGAAGGGTACTCGTACTTGATCAACATGCAAAGCAAGTTCGATGTCATCGGTTAGCTTGATGCCGACTTCGATGCCATGTGCTACCAAGGTCAAATCTGACAAGGAAAGGGTCATACCCCGGATAACCATCAGACCGGCGACTTCGGTATCTATCTCCAGTGCGGGCAGGTTAAAGAAGGCGATTCTATCGCGTGTGAAGTGTAATTCACGCAGTAGTGTCCTCAAATTCTTGCGTGCAACATCCGCTGCCCACTTGAATTGGAACAGACACGTCAAGAGGACACAGGGCCAGCATGCCGCAGTGAACAGGCCGTAGAGCAGCCATGAAGTCGAGGCGACTGCGTAGATGAGGTTGAAAGATGACAGCAGTGTCCACAAGGGTATGGCCGGGAAGGTGCGCGACTTGGTGGTTGAACCAAAAAGGATAAGCAGAGATTCAACTGCGCAGCCAGAAAACAACCAGCGTCGTGCCCACCGGGTAGTGAGGACGAGGACGAGGGTCAGAGAGGCAGCAAACACCGGGCCAGTGGTCCCAACAACTTCGCCCTCTCGCTGCAGGCGCTCATCGCGACCGTTGGAAGAGCGCTTTCGCGGAAGCATAATCGGGTTGGGTGCCATGGCGCCGTCTCGCGTGTGTTTCGGGTTGCTCCACTACCGCATCCTTGTTGTCGCAGCTGTCAAAGGCAGTCCGGAAGCCATTGCAATGTTAGGTAAGAAGGAAGACTTACGGATATGGCAGTACCAGTATCCTCTATCTGGATCGTAAGATACCTGACACTGCGAGCTTCCAAGGTTGTGACCAGCATGTGGACCAGGTATTGTTTGCTGTGACATCATGCTGCTGTTCCTGGGAAGCGGGTAGCTTGGATGCCTGGGGCACCACACTGGCTGTATGGCAGGCCTAGGCCCTACTTGGACAAGTAGAAACAGGGCTTGAAGCGTTAAAAGCCAGCCACCTCGGGAAGATCAGTGGCTGCGGCGCCACGCAGTCTCGTCGGGGTGAGCATATGACGCTTCCACGTCACAACGACACGCCTGACCTTGCACCATACCGCAGGTGCCTCACTTTCTAAGCTTACTGTCACGATCGTTTTCGCTGCTTTCCAAGGTGTGCTACTGCCGGCAACGCCTGCTTCGATTTCACTTACCGTCACATGGACAGCGATGCTCTAAACCACGAGCATAGCACTGGTTAGAATCGACCTTCCTTCGCATCTTGTCCCATATCAACGTTGATTCTCTTTCAACGATGCATTTTCTACGCTCTTCGATATCGATCCTTTCCACCCTCTTCCTATCATCAATAGCCTCTGCTGATAAGGGCACTTTCAAGCACGAGGCGGGCCGCTGCGCAGTCAGAGGCCAATGCGAACCTAATGGCTTCTTTAGCCCTGGACGACCCTGCGCCGACAACGGCCTTGCTGCTCCTCCAACCGATAGCGTCCGCGAAGACCTAGTCCAGCTGTGTGGCCCGAAATGGCAGGACACAGATGTCTGTTGTGACCAAGACCAAGTCGATGCCTTGAAGAAGAATCTCGCCCGAGCGCAGGGAATCATCGAGTCATGTCCCGCTTGCAAAGAGAACTTCTTCAACTTGTTTTGCACGTTCACCTGTTCCCCAGACCAGAGTCTGTTCATCAATGTGACTGAGACTGAGAAGAGTAGGAAGGGGAACGATACTGTGGTCGAGCTTGACAATATCTGGAGTGCGGATTACCAGAGTGGGTTCTATGACTCTTGCAAAGACGTGAAGTTTGGTGCTACAGGCGGGAAGGCTATGACTTTTATCGGCGGTGGCGCGAAGAACTACACACAGTTTTTGGCTTTCTTGGGTCATAAGTCTGCATTGGGCAGCCCGTTTCAGATCAACTTCCCTGAAGAGCCAAAACACGCTGGCCAGGGTATGAAGCCTCACGATGAGAAGGCAAAGAACTGCAACGACGAGGACCCGCAGTTTAGATGCCGGTGCGTTGATTGTCCTGATGCCTGTCCAGAGTTGCCGGTTGTGAGGGCTGAAGAGCACTGCTACGTGGGAAGAGTCCCGTGTTTGAGCTTTGCCGTGATCATAGTATACTCTATCGCCTTGGTCTTGCTCATCGTCGCCATCTCAGGCCACGTCGTCTATGCCAAGCACAAGCAGAGAAAGAGCGAAAGACTACAACTCTTGCAAGATGTGGCACCCAGCGACGACGAAGATGAGGGTGATCTCGTGCACAATGCCGGCCTGCTGGACAGACCACAACGATATTACTACCTGAACCAGATCTTCGACCGCGCTTTCAGCAAGCTAGGACGCTTCTGCGCAAGGTATCCTGGCATCACGATCGGTACCAACATCATCATCATCGGACTATTAAGCTTAGGCTGGCTGAACTTTGAAGTCGAGCGGGATCCGGTAAAGCTCTGGGTCAGTCCCGGTTCAGATGCCGCGCAAGAGAAGGCTTACTTCGACGACAATTTTGGACCTTTCTACCGAGCAGAGCAGGCTTTCTTGGTCAATGACAGTGCCCCACACGCTTCTGTTCTGAGCCGAGAGACTCTGGCTTGGTGGTTTGGTGTCGAGGATGAAATCTCGAGAATGCTGTCCAGCCCAAACAGGCTATCCTTGGAGGATGTTTGTTTCAACCCCACCGGCGATGCCTGCGTCGTTCAATCTGTCAGTGGATGGTTTGGCAACTCCGATGTGAGCGATTGGGAACGTGCCATCAGTTATTGTGCTGAACACAACGGTGACACCGAGTGTCTGCCAGCTTTTAGTGACCCTCTAGAACCGGGCCGTGTGCTCGGTGGGTTCGAAGATATCTCCACCATCACTGATGCGAAGGCTATGGTTACCACTTGGGTCGTGAAGAATGGCCAGCCAGGAAGCCCCGCTGAGGCTAAAGCTGAGGAATGGGAAGAGACACTCAAGAACCGCCTGCTGAAATTGCAACGCGAAGCTAGCGATCGAGGACTTCGACTCTCGTTCAATACAGAAAGAAGTCTGGAAGACGAGCTCAACAAGTCTACAAACACTGACGCTAAAATCGTGGTCATCAGCTACATTGTGATGTTCTTGTACGCGTCGCTAGCGCTTGGGTCCACTAGCATGAGTCTGCGCTCTTTGTTCAACAATCCAGCCAACGCGTTGGTACAATCAAAGTTCACGCTTGGCATGCTAGGCATTGTCATCGTGCTAATGTCGGTTTCTGGATCTGTTGGCCTGTTCTCAGCTGCGGGTGTCAAGGTCACCCTGATCATCGCAGAGGTGATACCATTCCTGGTGCTGGCGGTCGGGGTAGACAACATCTTTTTGATCGTCCACGAATTTGAGCGAGTTAACGTCAGCCATCCCGACGAAGAGATTGATGATCGCATTGCAAAGGCGCTCGGCAGAATAGGGCCAAGTATCCTTCTCTCTGCATCGACAGAGACCATTGCTTTTGCTATGGGTGCTTTCGTTGGCATGCCAGCCGTGAAGAACTTCGCCGCTTATGCTGCTGGAGCTGTTCTCATCAATGCTATTCTGCAGGTCACCATGTTTGTTTCGGTGCTTGCACTGAATCAACGACGAGTCGAGAGTCTCCGAGCAGATTGCATGCCCTGCGTTGTGGTCAAGCGAGCGAACACTGTCAGCATGCCTGGAGGTCATTTCTTCGGTAGCGAAGAAGAAGGCGCATTGCAACGTTACATTCGGAAGACCTACGCTCCAGCACTCCTCGATAAAAAGGTCAAAACAATAGTCGCGGCAGTCTTCGTCACGATCTTTGCCACTGCTCTCGCCCTAATCCCGCGTATTCAGCTCGGTCTTGATCAAAGAATCGCCTTACCCTCGGACAGCTACATGATCCAATATTTCGACGATCTTTACGAATACTTTGGCTCTGGCCCACCAGTCTATTTCATTGCAAGAGATCTGAATATGACGCAACGCGTACCTCAAGAACAGACATGTGGACGTTTCTCGGCATGTGAAATCTACTCGCTTTCTGCAATCCTAGAGCAGGAGGCCAAACGGCCGGCTGTTAGCTACCTCAACGCTGGTGCAGCAAGTTGGATTGACAATTACTTCTTGTGGCTAAACCCGACCACCGGGTGCTGCATTACCGATGACTACGAACCCTGCCTCGCAGCAGACGAATGGTCTCTGTCCATGAAAAGACTTCCAGAGGGCGAACGTTTCGTCGAACTCATGCAGAAATGGCTGGAAGCAAAGCCGGACGCGGATTGTCCGACAGCAGGTGCCGGTGCATTCTCGACCGCAGTTGTCCTTGACGTGAACAACACAAACGTGCCAGCGAGTCACTGGCGCAGCTTTCATACCCCGCTGCAGTCACAAGACGATCTCATTGATTCATATGCTGCGGCCCGACGCATCTCTAAGGATATATCTGATCGGCATGGCATTGACGTCTTCCCCTACAGCAAACATTACGTCTTTTTCGACCAGTACCGATCCATAGTCCATCTCACTGCCACGCTTCTGTCAGTCGCGGTCGTGGTGATCTTCATTCTCACTTCACTCCTTCTCGGATCAATCATGACTGGGCTTGTCGTCAGCATTACAACCATCATGATCCTGGTTGACATCATGGGCGTCATGGCTCTCTTTAACGTTTCCCTCAATGCGCTGTCGTTAGTCAACCTCGTCATATGTGTCGGTATCTCTGTCGAATTCTGCGCACACATCAGCCGAGCATTCATGTTCCCGTCCAAAAGCATCATGGAGCGAGCGCGATCTCGCTTCCGCGGCCGGGACATGCGGGCTTGGACAGCGATGGTCAATGTTGGTGGCTCGGTCTTCTCAGGCATCACGATCACGAAGTTCCTTGGGGTGTTCGTGCTTGCATTCACGAGGAGCAAAGTGTTCGAAGTATACTACTTCAGAATCTGGCTGGGTTTGGTCATACTTGCCAGCTCGCATGCGCTTGTATTTTTACCTGTCGCGTTGTCGTGGTTTGGTGGGGATGGATACATTGATCCCGAGGGTGACGGTGGGCTTGAGGAGGATCTAGCGAGTAGAAGGTATCACAGTCTGTTGAGGGATGAGGAGGACTACTCTGATGATGATTGAAGAGCCGGTATTGTGCGTAGGCAGGCAATGTAGCCGCCTAGGACTCTGTAGCATTCAACTAGACCTCTACCCTTCACCGAAATTTTACGACTCGATGGTGCTTTTGATTGCTCAGTTGCCACAGTTGAGTACTGACGTTAGCAAATTGATGATACCTTTGCTGGCAGCAGCGACTTTTCGAGTCACGGCAGGCCCCTACGTGACTGGCGGCAATATGATAGCACTGCATGCTGAGTCTTGCTGTTGATTCTACTGATATCTCGCAAGGAAGTGTACAGTACAATTGATCACCAGGACTCGCGACGCCTGCTCGATATCTACCTCGACGAGAGGTGCCTGTGACAGCGCCACTCCAGGGGCCTTGATCAATTATCGTTGTTGACGGAGATAATGCGACGGCCGATACTTTGTGTTCCCTCACTGCCTCGCTAGGCAGAGACCAGCCCACCTCGACACCGCCCACGTGTCCTGTACGGACAACCGCCGAGATCAACAATGGTTTCTGAACTTGCACGAAAGACTGAGACGGACCCAAGGGAACTGAAGGAACAGAAATGAGGGTGAGCAAGCTATGAAGTGCTACAAACGCGGCGTGATTGTCCTCACGAGATGAAGGACGTCTCTCGTGAAGCAACTACCTGCTCGCTAGCTGCTTAACTAGGAAGTGACAATTGCCGACCGAACAGCGTATGGACGAATTCTGGGGAATGGCGTCGCAATTGCTCCGCATCTATTTTGTAGGAACATCTTTTAGATGCTATGACACAACATCTGCTTCCTCGAGCCCCATCCTGCAAATTGTATCACAAGTGGAACAACACTATATTGAACTGTTTTCCCTGTCAAGCTCCGGACGAAACTCTCTTGAAGATCTCCTCCAGCTCTGGCAAATCAATATCTTCATCCGAAAACTCGTCCATTCCTCGCAGCTGTTCTTGTGCAGCTTGCTTCTGCTCACTAGCTATCCTCGTCTTCTGGACCTGAGCATTCTGCTTTTTCGCCTCTTTCGGCCAATGCCGGTGGACAACCGCAGCATAGTCTTTGATGTTCCTTGTGCTCTTATTCCTTGCTCTCAGATCCTGCTCAATCATCTCCTTCGCTTGACGCAGCTCTTCCTAGGAGCTCGTACGCACATCTGTGACCTCGAATTCGGGGCTGCTGGCAACTGAAAAGCGTGTATGCGGCGCCGTGGGAGAGTGTTCGATAGGAGTCAACGCCGATTGCGTCGGTCGGCTTACAAACGAAGCGCTTGGGCCAGAAACTCTGATTGTAGCCTTCACAACACCTTTTATCTCTCCTTTTGCTTGACTTCCTGGTACCACACTTCTCGCGTTATATGGTATTCTTGAGCTTGCAGTGATGAATGGCTGCTTGTCTGGGAAGAACACGTCCGCCAGTATCAAGCCCTGTCCTTGACCTTGACCATTGGCATACTGGACCTCCTTAACCATGGCAAAGAGCTTTGCAATCAGATCGTTGTGTTGAGCACTAGATTTCGACATGAAGTTCTTGGACAGACGCAACAACTCTGCAGCGCGGAAGCAGGTATGTTCTAGAGACGGGGTAGAGGCGTCTTTCTTGTTCAATGCTAAGGCTTCGGCAGCCAGAGAGTCGAGAAGGCAAGGGTGCATGAACGGTAAGAAGGGTGATCCGTTGGGCTGCTTTGCCGCAATAGGGGATATCCCGAATTGTTCTGGCTTGATAACATCCGGCTTCTCAGACCCAATACTTGCTGCTAGAATTGGAGTCGTTGGCGAACAGATGGTCGGTTGAGAGGAGTCAAATCCCAGCCAAGCCTGAAAAGTCTCGTCAAACACGCTGTCGTCAAATTCGTCAAAGTTTGTGCTGCTAGTGTCTGAAAAGGTTCCATTGACAGGCTCATCTTGACGAGTTGGGGCTGATGAAGTCTTCACTTCCAAAAGAGGATCCAACGCATCCACTGAATCGGAACATTCAAGTACTGATGGGAGCTCCACACTTCCCTGCTCAATTACGACATGCGTTGGACTGTCCTCGGTAATAGATTGGTCGAGCAATTCTGGGCGTCGTAAATCCGAAGCACAAGCCTCTATAGACAGTCGGTCAGCAGTCGATAACCCATGAAAGTCTTCGGTGCTGGGGGATTGCAGGTGGGTGCTGCGACGCTTGTAGGACGTCGATTTTGCATCAAAGCCACCCTGACACACTTCTAGAGAATCGGTCTCCTTCTTATGGATCGGGGCTCGCTTAGGCTTTTTCGAAGAGGACTCAGTTGCGGCCAGCTTAGATGCTCGGCGCTTTCTTTTGGAGCAGCTGCCGACTATTTTCTCAGCATTGAGAAGGATGTTGACTCTGTATTTGCTAGCAGCAGCATTGACTAGTTCGACTGAAGTGGGTTCGGCATCTTGAATGTTCTGCACCTTCCGTAGGCCACAGGCTGTGACATTGACAGTCTTCCAGGGCATGATGAAGTATAGCTCAGTCAGTCTTCACGGCCCGAGCCTAGCAGAAGATATTTCAAGCTTGCTGGCAGGATCGAGGTGGCCAGCATCGTCGTAGAGTGTAGCAGTGAAGTCACATATTCAGCTCGACGTTTGGGATATCGTGACTGCTAGGCATATGCCGGAGGGGACAAAGAAGGAAGGTACGCGTGGGCCTATCGCGCTTTCCCTTTGTAGAACCGGCATAACTGCCAGCACCAGCATCAGATATTCGGACACAAGTAGGTAAAGTTTGTAGCCCGTCGAACCTTCTCACAGGTGATACTGACTATGTGGGTTCGGACAGTCGGTGCCATATAAAACTTGAAGGCATAATATCTCAGAAGCTCCATGTCCGCAGTACTAACTTTCGTGTGCCAAACCTCATACAAAGCCTCGTCGTCCACATCATCACAGTAGTATTGCTCACTTTAGTCCTCATACCCTATCCCGACCTTTGCAGCCTCACTTCGCTTGCCCTGTCCCATCTTTGGTGGATACTCCTTCCCATCAACCACAGTCTTTGGACTGCATGTACACCAATCACTTTCTGATATCGAGTCCATAACCATGGGAATGTGTTGACCACAGCCGACCCACGTGGCTTTGTCTATGATGATAGTTAGTGAGCAGTACAGTAGCGACGTGTAGCACGACATTATCAAGGGACTTGTGAAGACGTACCACAAGTTGGGCATTGGCGTCGCATGCACATCTTTGCTTGAATAATCTGGATATACCTAGACAGCGCGTATGACTGGAATATTGGCGGCACAGGTGGTGTTGCTCTGTTCCACACCTTTCGTGATCGGATCTGTTGTGACGCGATACGGTGTTCAGATGACGTGAGTTATGCTTGTTCACACTGGTCTATTACAATGAAGTCGCCATGCCTTTCCTGTTGAGAGTTGTTCAATTTATACAGAGGGATGCCATAGTCTACCTTGGAGCTTGAGGTCTGAAAGTCCCCGAGCGGCACTACTATTTTCCTGTCCGACCGTTTTTGGTCGGCGACTCACGCAAGGCGGGGGATACATAAATCGATCTTTCTAGTAAAGATGGTTTTTTTTCTTACATCCCCCTGCGTCCGCCCGACAAGACGCCTACGTGTAAATTATACCGCCATCGACCTGATGACAATGTTAGACCAGGGAGCCTATACTTGAATAGTGCTTTTGGACTTACCACAATCGTCTGACCTGTCACGAAATCGCTATCGCTCCCACAGAGAAACCCACCTACGACGCGCGCAACGTCGTCGGGAGTGCTCACACGGCCCATAGCTGTCAGCTCTTGAGAGTATTTCTTCACGGTCTCCCCAAGTGGTCTGCCTTCGATCTGACCCAACTTCTCATCGATCAGCTCCCACATCGCAGTCCCAACGATGCCCGGAGCATAAGCGTTGACTTGAATTTTGTGTTTCGACATCTCCATAGCGAAGCCCTGCGTGAGACCTCTTACAGCCCACTTCGATGCCGAGTAGTCAGTGAGGATAGGGAACGGCTTGAAGGCGACAATTGAAGCACATCCTATGATCTTGTAACCAGTAGTGCCCTCGGCCACAGGCCCTTGCTTGATCATTTGCTTTGCAGCTCTGGTATAGCAGTTCCACACTCCAAAGTAGTTAACATCGAAGATCTGGCGAGCCTCTTCGTCGCTGACCTCGAGGATAGGTTTGACCTTGGCTATGCCAGCGTTGGCAATCATGATGGTCAGAGGACCAAGCTTCTGTACCGACTCTTCAATCATTTTCTCGACCTCGGATGACTTCGTGACATCTGCGGCAACTCCTATCGCCGAGCCCTCACCATGGGTAGAGTTGAGCTCCTTAACGAGCTTGTCGATGCCTTCTTGGTTCGCGGATACATCGTTGACACAGACGTGGTAGCCGTCCTTCGCTAGACGCCGGACAATGGCCTCACCACTGTAGCATTCGTCAAGATACGAGCTGGTACAGGCACTGCGGACGAAACTCACATTCCACGGCTGGAGCCAGTCACGATTGCTGTACGTTTCTCAGGCATCTTGTTCTTTAATACGATGTTGCAACTGCTGATGTGAGGATTCGCTGCTACTTCGAAAAGGATTCTCGATTGTTATTAGGGCTTATAACACGACTACGCCTGCGGCAGCGAATTCCGCCATCTTATACGAACTACCTCCAATCCATCCTCCTCATCGGACTCACGGCTTGCTTTACGAACTGTGGCTCTTGCTCGCTTTGCTCGGATGATAGTGGAGTTGGCGTGTCCAGTACGTGGTGGCTTGGAGGGGAGAAATGTGCGGGGGAACGCGTCCAAGCAACCATGTACCGCGAAGTCACGACTTGAACGAATACCTCGGGGGTGACCAGGGTAATATTCGGCACGTTGTGCACCGCGATGTCTGTTCATTGACCCGTTTCGGGAAAGCTTAGTGTCCCCTCAGTACAGTTCCGTACATGACGATGGAAAGCTCGGTGTTGTTGAGGCCGAACAGAATCCTCCGCTTGACAGATGATGGATTCCTGTCTGCTGCACCTCTGTAGACGCGATGTCAAGCTGTTGCGATTGCGATGTCGCCTGCTCGATAGAATTCTCGATGTATAATAGCTGCTGGCGTGCTCGCGCTTATTGTGACCCACTGGGCTGGTGCCAGTGCCGAGATTGGTGGTACGCCGCAGGAACTGACCACGTCGAAGCTAAGCTTGACAGCTGGTGCATGCATGGCCTGTACGTCTGCCACTCTCTAGTCCATAAATTTGCAGACCGGAAGACGATACTTCTTGACGTTCCAGTATTTTCTCTTGACACCCTCCCACTCTGTATCGAGCTCCGGGATATCCATGTCATGCCATTCCACATCGAAACCGGCTTCGAAGAGATCCATCTCGACAACCTTCTGATACACATCGTAGCTGATCTGACGATCGGCACCCATGCCATTGAAGAAAGACCATTTGCCATCGGGCTCCAGTAGCCCAAGGACATACTCCGTGAAGAACTCCCTGAAGTCAGAGTATGATTCTGCAAAGGTATCGTAATAAATGGCATCAAAGGTCTGATTTTCGGCAACCAGCTGCGGCAGAACGTCTTGCCACCGACCCGGATGAAGCGTCACACCTGCCTTCTTATCCCACCCTTGGTTTTCCATGTTGGTAAGTACGTCGGGATGCGCTTCGACGATGTGATGCACCTCGGGCTTATTGGCATGGTCTTGCACGAAAGTGTCGAAGATCATCATCCCAGCACCAATGTTGAGCACCTTCATGCCTGGTTTCCAAAGCAGAAAGTCCACCGACCTCTTCATGATATTGGCTTCCCACGCCATCATCACGCCGTTTTGCGCACCATCGAGCAGCTTGTCCCTGGTCAAGACGAGGTCTGAAGAAAGATAGTCTGCGCTGTTGACTTCAGCTTGTGCTTGGACAGTAGTGTCACCAGTGGTCGTGGCTGCAGTATCGATCAGTTCTGGTGCTTCGTCCTCATTGGCCGACATTGCCTCAGGAGCTGCTTCTACTGCCAGGTCCTTGGAGTCGCCCTCAGGCTCCTCGTCTTCCTCCAACCTCTCGTAGCCTTCCAGCCTGTTCAAGAGGACCTCAGCGCGCACGCCAGCATCCACCATGAGCTCATACAGAACCAAAAGGCCTAGTCTGAAGGCAACACACCCCGGCGTCTCGTCGTTCTTGTCTAGCTGATTCCAGATAGCACCACTCTCGAGTAATAGCCTTACAGTATTGCAACCTGTAGACTCGTCAGGAGCAGACTCACCGTCGCCATTGACTGGCTTGCTAGCACTTGAGGCAACCGCAGCATGCAACGGAGTAGTGCCTTCAGAGTTTTGCACATCTACAGCATCAACGTCTTTGAATTTGTACTCCTTCAGGAGACGTTCGAGTTTTGCGTTGTCATGCTCGCCAGCGGCTTGGAGGATCTCGTCCGTTCTAGCTTCTGCCGCTAGACCACTTGATACAGACATCTCACCGTTGAGCTTCCGTCGCTTTGACATCCAGAGTATGCGCCTGGCTAGAAATTTCGTGTAGACGGGGGGTATTGAAGAAAATTGGTGCTTGAGGCTGAAATGCGGGTGCGGCTGCCCTGCAATTGGTTGCGCCCGTGGAACTGCAAGCTAGCGCTGTTTTAGGCGTCTCCGCCATGTGCTTGGAAGCCAGTGACGCACCCCCGTTGATGTACAGTAGTAGATAGCGGTTGTTCAGCTAAGCCATGCTGTCGGGAGAAATATTCATAAGCCTTACAGTGTCTTGAGTCTACATGCCGGCCTATGGTCCTGAATCTGGTCTCACAATGATATCAAGAGCTCAAAGGACTCTACTAGCGGACACAACGTCGAAGCAGAGCGCGTGTCGCAACACCACGTAACGAACGGCGATCCAGGATGTGGAGGGATAGGACAAACCTGTAAGAGATTGACGAGCAGAAGGATACCGGGACGAAGACTGATCAGCGCAGCTACCTATCTTTCCGACAATCATATACACATCACCCGTCCAAGCGACGTCGATATGGCGACTCATCCAATGGCTTTGCGGCTCCTGAGTCGGAGGAGACCAGAGGTCTCATGTCTAGAGGCGCATTCGAGGATGATGGAGATGCTGTGATCGAAATGGATCTGCTACCTCCACGCTGGATAGATGTTCAGGATGAAGTCACCGACATCCTCAAGGACATCAACCTGAAGGCGGCAAAGCTCGACAAGCTCCATTCAAAACACGTGTTGCCTGGCTTCAATGATGAAGATGTGAAAGCTCGGGAAGAGTTGGAAATTGAGGGCCTTACACAAGAGATCACGAGAGGGTTCCAAGACTGCCGGAAAGCAATCCAGCGAATCGAGCGCATGGTCAAGGACGCCAGGCAAAGCAAATCCCTGCAGAAGGGAGACGAAGTGATGGCAGGAAACATTCAGACTGCGCTCGCGTCGAGGGTGCAGGAAGTCAGCACGGCCTTTAGGAAGAAACAGAGCACCTACCTCAACAAGCTTCGTCAGCTAGGCGGTTTCGAGGCGCCAGCCGGCCCAGGGCGATCTGGCACGCCTGTACAGAATCCGTACACAGATCCAGCGCTGATGGACGCGGACACCGACGCTAGTTTCTCGCGCACGACCCTGCAACAAACAGCTCAGAAGCAGCACAGGAGTAACGACACGGCGATAGCCCAGCGTGAGCAGGAGATCAATGACATCGCCAAAGGTATTATCGAGCTCGCGGATATCTTCAGGGACCTGCAGGGGATGGTCATTGATCAGGGGACAATGTTAGATCGGATAGATTACAACGTGGAACGAATGGCAACAGATGTGAAAGGTGCAGAGAAAGAGCTTGTTGTTGCCACAGGCTACCAGAAGAAGACCACGAAAAGGAAGATCATACTACTGCTGATATTGATCATATTCGGCCTTTTTGTGCTGCTACTAGTGAAACCGAGGGGTTAAAAAGGGGACCACCGCCGGTACCGATGGGCCCGCAGTAGATCAGCAGACGACAATAAACGAGGACCATGTGGGATCGAGGAGATGAGAGAGCAAGATCTCTCCGGACGTTTGTCACTTTCTTCGCAGACCGATCGGAAGTCTACGTTAAGCGCTGTGGAGGAAGACCCACACATTGGAATACGGGACGATATAGAGACTGTCTATCACTGGTGCCTGAGGATCAACAAGTGTGCGTGATGCATGTCTCCTCCAGCGGCGCAAGCGCGCGACCATCGATCCCAGGTTAAGTCTTGACTGTAAGGAAAAATGGGATCCTGGGTTGGGACCCCAATCATAGAGTGTGTGCTCTGGCACTGCATACCCCAACACTAAGCCCGGTTACGGTCTTACGCTGGGTTTGGTTTGCTGGTCCACCGTTCGTACAAAACCAACGCGTTACAGATGGAGAAGGACCTCGCGGATCATGGGAAAGGGAGCGGAGTAATTCTGATGCGGGTCGAGGAGTTGGACCGGTGGTACCACGACATTGTGATATTTGACACAATGCTGGAGGCTTCCTTTAATAGGCAAAGCTAGATCTTGAAGGACGTTGTTACCATGCTGTGAACGAGGTATTGCTTGTGCCGCCTGACTCATCATAGGCGGTTTCGATTACTCGATTCAATCGGCTACTACCACTCCTTAGCAGTGTTGTTGCCTCAGATTGTTGCATTAAGCTTGGGCACAGCGCAAGTGAAATGTCTTGAACGTAGGCTCGCTGTCAAGATAGAAACCCCTTCTTGCACATTCTGGCTGCCAAAAGTCTCTTCCAACTCGATCCAAAGGCCACCGGGCTCAGCTCGCGGCTATGAAGTTCGTCACATCTTTGAGAGGAGGCCGATTGCCCTGATACTATTCCCTTCCCGAACAGTGCCTCGAGCGCTTCACACGTCGCCCCTACTGCAATACGGTATGCTCAAGCACCAGGAAGCGCTTCGCCACTCGAGTATCTGGGCACCCGTAGTCATTCATCTCGAGTCTCCAGGTGTGTAAGGCTCCTCGTTCGCACCGCCGATACTATTACTACAAACAACCAACATGCTCACCTCAGGCCTAATCCAGCGTTGTCAGTGTCGTTCCTCACACTGAACTCACTGCAACAACGTTTAGCATGCACCACTTTCTTCAGACACCGTGAAGCCAGCGAACAGGACATCGCGAACCACAAGCATGAACGTGTCGGTGCTCCACTCGGCCCTACAACCGAGGAGACTGGTCTACGAGTCTTTGTCCCGTCTGCACAGTCTATCTCTGCCTCGGAACGCGGCGAGCAGGCCAAGGCCATCAATTCCCACATTACTTAAGCGCACCATATCCCACACCACCGAGACTGGCACCAGCACCAGCACCAGCACCCGCTCAAGCCCCAGGCCCAACAGACCCGGTCCCCCCAAGCCCTCGGCGCCCAGCACGAGGCCGCGCCCCCCAGCACCACCTTCAACCGTGACCAAGACGTCCGCCCCCCACCAACCCGACGCGCCTCAACCCACACCACCCGCACAGCCGGCATTCAGCTGGAAACGGCCGCTGGCCCGTCTCTCGCGCCGATCGAAAGTCACGGTGCTGGTCGCCGTGGCTGGTTTTGCGCTGCTGGAGTTGGCGTGGTACGGCGGTCTGTGGCGGAGTTATCGTGCGAGATCGACGTTCGAGGTGGAGCCGTACGACGAGAGGCAGGGCGCGAAGCAGAGGGCGAGGGAGCGGTGGAAGCCGGCCGGGTGAGCGGGCGGCGTAACGTAATTCTGATGTAATGTGGCACGGCATGTGCTATTGATCACGGGTCTAGACGCACGTTTACAGGGGTGGATTGCGTGTTTGTGGCTAGAGATGAAACGGGTTGGGCTGGTTCCCGTAGCTGACCGCAGCTATATCGTAGGCTAGATCAGCCATGAACGTCGCGTAAGGATTGGCTACCTAGGCCTATTGTGTCGTGCTCTAGGTCGAGCTAGGGGCTAGAGGACCGTACGTCGGTAGCGACTGTAATCACGGCGCTGCTCACCCTAGGAGTGCCACGGAACTGGTTGTCGGCGAGACGTGCGTGTGGGAATGCGGAGCAAGACGATGTGCTGGGATAGTTCCGTCGTATTCACACCTTACACGGCGGTAGTGAATTCGCTGTCTTACCTACTCTATCGATCGTGTCCTCTACAACAAGGGGTCTTACAAAGTGACCTTCCACTTCTTCACTGTAGCATCAGCACCGGTACTAAACACACCCTCCTCCAACCACGCCACGCGGGTCACGCCCTCTTTGTGCGCGTTCGTGATCTTGACTCTCTTCCCCGGCTCCTTCAAGCTCCATAGATGGATGTTCGTGTCCAGACTACCGCTCACGGCATGCGTGCCTTGGGCGTTGAACGCGATACTCGTGATCTTGCCCGAATGTGCGCTCCAACGGTCTGTTGCAAGGTCAAGGGTTTGAGAACCAGTAAGGAGGCCAGCAACGCCCTTGCTGAGTGCGTAGACGTAGATCTTGCCCGCTGCGGTTCCAGCTGTGAGGAGGGCACCATCAGAGCTGAAGGAGAGAGCGGTGATGGCGGTTGCGGATACTTGCTCGATCATGGCGGACTGGCGGGGAGCTTTACCGGACACGACGCTGAAAATGCGCAGTGAGGAGTCGGATCCGCCAATTGCGACTGTGCTCCCGTGGGCGGCGAGGGCGGACGGAGATGTCTTCAATGGTAGTTCGCCGTCTTCTTCACCGTCGCGGTAGACGATGACGGATTCAAGCTGGGCAACAACGACTAAACCGTCAGTGGTGCAGGTTATTCCTTTGGGTTGAGAGGCGAGGGCAGTAGGCTTGCCATGGAAGGTGTGGGCACCTGCGTCGACGGTGCGGATCTTGTCATCCCAGCCCACGGAGTAGATTTGAGGATACTTGGAGGTTGGTGGTGCGGTCAGGCCGGAGACGACACCAGTGTGACCGTCGCCTTCGATCGTTTCGGCGGTTCCTTTGGAGACGTCCCAAGCACAGAGCCGACCTTCATAGTCGCCGGTCCACAGAGTGGGCTCGGAGTCTGGGCTGGAAACTGTCAGGGCTGTGATGTTCTTGCTGTGGCCGGAGATGACTTTGGTCGGTTTGGAGGAGGACTGGTTGAGGTAGTTGAGATCACCGCTGAGGGAGAGGGAGATGATTGTGCCATCTGCTCGATTCGGCCAGACAACGCCAACTTGCTGATCTGCCACGTTCATGGACTCGCCGAATGTCCAGGTATGGTTGACCTTGCCAGCTTCCACATCCCAGGTCTTGACAGTCCGGTCGGCGGAACAGGTCACAATGGAGCGGGAATTTCTTGACCATGACACACCGAAGATGCTACCAGTGTGACCCTCTGCAGAGTCGGCTATCTCGCCCCTGATCTCCCCTGTTTTGCCATCGTAGAGGAAGATCTTCTTGTCGCCGCCCACGCTGACCAAATGAGCGCCATCGGGGGAGAAAGCAACACTGTAGATGAAATTGGAGTGGTTTCCTCGACCAGGGATGCCGTTGAACTTGAACGGAGCACCGTGATAGAAGACGAGGTTCTTGTCATCACCAGCCGTGGCAGCTCTGAGGGGCCTCTGCTGGCGGATGCTCACTGCGTTGACTTGTGCTGAGTGGCCGCTGATCTCTCCGACTGTATTGCCCGAGTCCGCTGTCACACAGTGTCCGTATCGTTGTTTCCCGTCTCCGACAGCAATGATTCTCTGGCTATCCCCGTCCCAGGCTATGTCGTTGATACGGCCATTTATGATCGAATATTCTCCCTTGGTCGTCCCTGAACCGTTGGGCGAGCAGTCCCAGACGCGGACTACACCAGAGGCATCACCGGAGGCGCAGTAGAAGCCGGACGGGGCAAAGCGGGCAACGGTGGTCGGGGCAGTGTGCTGGGTGTACTGGGTCGAATCTGCTGGGTTGTCTATGGACCTCAGGAAGATTGACTTGTTCGAAGCGTAGGCGATTCTCTGGCCCTTTGCATCGGCAGACAGCGGGGTGGGCTGACCGCGGGTGGTGGTGGGCAACGCTGCGAATATGCCATCTGCCACAATGAGTAAGAGTCTTGTGCGAACATTGACAAGTAGGACGAAGTACCTGTCACAATCGACATCTTGGTGTGTGGTTGAGGGTTGCAGGTTCAGTTGCTAGACCGAGCATGTAATTCACGTGAGATGAGGAGCGGCGTGTGCAAACGATGCAGCGTTGGGGGAGTCACTGAGTATTGTGCTTCGCAGCAGGGGTCTTACAGCTGATGATACTGATGGTGTTGATGATGTTGATGATACATTGATCTACAGCAGCCATAGCATCTGCGACTACCTGATCTACGCATAATAGACCAAGGCCCGAGCTCTGGGGGACCATTCTATATCTTTGTTCGGGTCCATATCCAGGTCGAGGTCGACGTCAACGCCCATGCCCGGACCTTAGATCTACATTCGACCATCTGTCACAGCTTGCCGCCGCCTTGCACAGCCCTCGTCCGTCAGCACAGCGGCCCCTACGGTTCTGGCACTGAACCATCGGTACCATAGGCGATCGCTCCTTGAGCATGGATATCTTCCCAGGCTGACTCTCAACCACAGGTGATACAACGATCTGAGAGCAGCTGCCATGGCTTGCTCCAGTGTAATATTATGCAGGTGAAGCGGTGCCTCAGTATCTGTCCATCTTGTTGTCCTCGATCCTCTGCAGCTCCTTGCGCATGATCTCGGGGTGTTTGTGGACAGTAGGCATCAAGCCCAGCGCCTGAGCCCTTCTGATGGCTTTGGCAAGACGTCTTTGGTTGACAGGTCGGAGACCGGTTTGCGATCGAGGCCGTATGCGACCCTGGTCGGTGATGTACTCGGACATGACTGAGAAGTTCTAAGGCTTGTCAGTGGCAGCGCGGGGCGACACAAGCGCAGGGCTCACCTTGTAGAGATCCAGCGGGTTCAAGGAAAGCACGTCGAAGGCGTCGGTGGTGGGAGCCTTCTTGACTCGCCATTTTCGGGCTTCCGCTGCGCTCAAGTCGTGAGGAGCGTACACATCACCAGGCTTCCAGTCTCGCGTGAAATTCCTCTCCATTGCTCGAGCCTCCTCAGTCCTCTCTTCCTGTGCCTGTCTGCTTGCAGGTCGGGCCATGAACCTGGCATATCGCACGCCTGGCCTCAGTTAGTTGGCGCTCACCTCGATGGCTGTGACACGACTGGCTATGCTTACCTCCAAGCGTGGCGAGCTTCGACGACGAGCTGGCACCCACGGCGCCAGCCTGCGTCAAGAAGCCCAATACCCGTTTACCCGCCATCGAAGCAAGTAGCGAGTCGTGAGGGAAATGACTGAGTGGTCAATGCTAGTGACGGTTGACAGATTCATCTCTCAGGCTTGTCCAGTACAGGGCTTCAATGGGTGGAGCCCTAGGCTGTAGCCGCTAGCTTACTACCGTAGTAGCGCCTGCGCCCCGGGCTTAGGAGGCATGTCCCATTTGGCTCGCGAACGTGCTCCGCAGCTGCATCAACTTCCCCCCAATGGCATCACTCAGTCTGTTAACTTACCCAGACAGCATCCTCCTCGCCATCATCATGGACGTCGTCTGAGCCCATCTTCATACCTAGCTAGCGATCGCAGCTAACGGTCGGCGCTGCCACATCGCCCAGCATGCCCAAGTCGTCCCACCTCACACGAGCAGTCTTTCGCGCTTTCATCGCCAACCGACCCTATGTCTCGGACAAGTGTTTACGCCGGCCTGTGGTGGCAACCGTGCCAGCATGGCAGCGTCACGTAAACCAGCAGCAAACGAGGTCATTTCTCGACGCCATTCTCAACCCCAACAGGCCTCCAAAGACTCTGGAGGGCGCCAGGCCCACGCCCAAGAACTTTGAAGCCGCCATTGGAAAGCTGGTCGACCTGCTGCGAGCAAGGAAGTCGAGATCACGTACGCCCTCTCACGCAGCATTGGTCGATGCGCTCAAGTTCCTCTTCAGCGCACGCTACGAGACCAAACAACCACTCACGAGGAACGAAGTCTTCCTCGCCACTGAAACCTTCCGCCATCTGCAAGAGAGAGATCTCGTCCTCAGTGAGCATGCTGGCTCCATGACCGACGCCGACCTCCTGACCATCCTCGAGACCCTTGCTCTGCCCAACCCCAAAGACCGCTTCCGCAGCGATACAAGATCACTGGCTGAGCTGGTGCGCTCCTCCCAGACCCGCCATGCTGCCACTACCTCGCCCGAATCCGAACAAGCATATCTTGCCATCCTCGCCAGCACTGGCTCGGCGGTCAAGGCAAAGGACGAGTTGGCAGCCCACCATGCCTACCCGGCTGTTGTATGGGTTCAAGTCCTGAAAGGTCTGGTGCAAGAAGCTAAAGACACCGACTTCTGGCGCCTTCTCAAAGACTACCAGGCAAGGTTTGGGGACCTCGACCCTGTTACCCACGAGGAACTTGTCCTAGCATTCGTACGCGCGGATAGAGTGTTCGACGCTCAGCGCATCTACGCTCAGCCCGTCGATTCTACGACCGGGCCGACAACGAAAACTGTCAGCAAGATGCTGGACATGTTGATCAGAGCTGGCAAGATGAGTGCTGCCGAGTCCCTTGCCCGAACCTTGACAAGTCGAATGCGCGAAGACGATGTCGTTGCTTCCTTGATCCTTTACCACGCAGCAAGAGATCCGCGCCCTGAAAACCTGCGCCAGACTGTCCACGGTCTGTTGCAGTCGAGCAACACCGAAGTTTCCATGGCTACCTTCAACGATGTCATCGAATATGCTCTCAAGAGGAACAATCCAGTCCTTGCCCATGCAATGCAAGAGCTAGCCTTGTCCGAGGGCTTCCAGCCAGACGGGAAGACATACGCTTTACAACTACAATTTGCCATCGATGGGCGGGATTTTATCCGAGCCAAGCAAATGTATGAGGCGATGCTGATGGAAGATGTTCCCAAGGATGATTTTGACCTCACCGTGCTCAACCGGTACATTGCCCTTCTAGCCTTTGCACGGGCAGAATACGGGATTATGATGCGAGCCACGGATACACTTCTGGAACGTGGTGCCGATCTTGACTGCGAGGCCATCGCTGGCCTCTGCCACGTCTTCCTACACCGCGGCGAGATCGATGAAGCAGTCGGCCTATTGCGCCACCGTATTGACTTGTTCCCTCTAGCTGACCGAGCTCGAGTCGCCGTCGTTTTCCGAGACTTCATTGTCGACCCGGCGGTCAATTCTCAACGAGCATTCAATGCTTACGAGTTGTTCCGGCATGCATTCCCCGAGACTTCTGTGGCCCACCGCCTACCTCTGATGCAAGCCTTCTTCGATCGCAAGCGACCAGACATGGCCACCCAGGTCTTCAGCCACATGCGCCAGGCCGACCCCGGCGAGCCAGCGCGGCCAGATGGCGATGCTTATGCCAAGTGTTTTGAAGGCATTGCGCAGTGTCGCGATGTGGATGGATTGCAGACCATCTACAACATGCTGAAGCTCGATCTCCAGGTTGACTTGAGCACGAAGATCCGTAATGGGATCATGCTGGCGCACATTGCGTGCCAAACGCCCTGGCAGGCGATCATCGACCACTTTTACAAGATCATGGACTCGAGGGAAGGGCCAAGCTACAGTACATTCGAAGTGGCGATGCGGGCGTGTGAGACGTGGCCGCCGTATGGCAATTTCGAGGCACGAAAGATTATAGCGGTGATGCAGAGCTGGAACCTGGAGATTACCAAGCCAATGTATGACAACTATGTCGGAGTCATGGCGGGGCAATGTGAGTTTGAAGATGCAGTGGAGCTGATCGAGAACATGCAAGAGGACATCGGTGAAGCACCGGACGCATTCACCATCGGCACTTTCTACAACGCCATACCGTGGCAGTTCAGAAAAGATGCAGTGGAGAACTGGGCCAAGCAGGCGTATCCTGCACTGTGGGAGGAATTGGTCAGCTATGGTGAGGAAATTGATGAAGAATGGGAAGTAAGATACTTCCAGCTCGACCGGAGCATCGACATCAACGACCCGCCGTTGTTCGCGGATGGGGAATGGAAACCAGAGTTGCAGAGACAAATGCAAAGCCAGATCGAGCCATTGCCTATGTCGACTTAAAGACAGGCTCGGTCTGAGGCAGAATGAAAATGCCCAATTAGGAAGCATGGCGATTATCTGTGGTCCAAGTAGAGTGGACGGTGGTCTGGGTAGAGTGTCTGTGTCTCCTAGTTATTGTGCTGAGGGCCAGACTTGAGAGGGCCCATTTCACGCAGAGGCGCGTCACGTAGCATGCTGTACATTCCCTGTCTGCTTGCTTCCGTATTCATATGACATGATTGAGCAAATGTCGACATCTTCAGTTGCTTCTGGCTCCGCACGTCGCACACTAAGACTGATTGGTGTTCTCAGTAGGGGTGGAGCGGGAGCGACCGCTCGAGTGCTCCGCGCTTGGCCCGACCCCGGCGTACCGCATCTTGTACATGTCAACTCCTGGTTCACGCCGCTTCTCTGGCGCCCATTTCGCAACGGTGGTGTTTGGGCGAAGTCGTTCGCGGTGACGGTGAGTGAGTACGAATCTGCGCCTGCGGGTTTCACTCGATGCAACAACCTCGAGTCTCGGACGCGCGATAGGCTGTCGCTCGTCTCTCGTCGCTCGTCTCTCGTCGCTCGTCTCTCGTTAGACGTCCCCCATCTGTCGGTACTGTGCTACACCTCTCCGCCCACGAGCACGATGGACGACACCTTTGACCCTGCGAGCTTGACTCGCGTAGACAGTACACCGACACTGTCCACCAAGAACCTTCCCTCGGCCGTCAAACAGTCCAAGTCGTCCTCCAACTACCCGCGCATCGACCTCGAACCAATCTACACTGATCTCAAAGACGCCATCGGCCACAAATGGGAAATCTACTTCGATGCCATCACTCGCTTCACTCGCGGCGACTTGGGTGCCAGCGAGTTCGGCGATGCCACCGACGACATCCTCTACTCGTCCGACACCATCCTCCATCTGCACAACAAATTCATCTGTGCCATCGCGTTCAATTCTACCCGAGACAGTCCCGAGCCCGGTGTCGCAGCCTGGGTCACAGCTCAGACCGACAAGAGCGCGGCCAATGCAGCACCCAAGACCGCAGTCACAAGCGATGCCGGCGAGCAGCGGCTCAAGAAGGAGGTCATGGCCATACATGCGAGAGACAGACGCCGCCTGAAAAACATCAACAATGACCAAGACGAGACGGCCCAGAAAAGGAATTCCTACGAGGACGCATACAACGCTTCCAAGTACAAGCTTCCCGAAGCCACCAATACCAACGCGCCTGGCCTGAGTCTGACCAAGACGAATTGGGAGCCTGAGATTAAGAAGCGCTATCAGCAGCCCTTGTTTGTGGAGAGCGCCGAGTTTCCAGATGCTGCAAACGTGTTGGCAAGGATGGTACCTATCTGCTATGAAGAAGCCATACCCCAAGGTTCCTCCGCCGCTTGTGCCGAGTTTGTCGTGACTGGTGCCGAGTTCTTTCTCAAAGACATCCTCAACACTATCTTCGAGCGAGTGCGTGCCAACGGTCCGAGCTACGAGTACCTGGGCAATGGTCACGACGGCCATTTTGGCGGCGGCATCTTCACCGCAAAGTATAGGAAGCAGGTCACTAAAGAGATGGACTTGGTCAAGGCCGGCCTCCTGCAAAGGACACGAGACGATGATATGGTGCCTGCAGAGTACAACGCCAGTAAGACTCGAAGGCCTCTCGGCGTGAGCGACTTCAAGCTTGCCGATCGTGTCGGCCCCAAGTTGTACAGCAGAGTGCCCTTGTTGGGCTTCGAGCTTGCGAACAATGCTACTGAGACTGATTACGATGACTGGAAGGCCGATCGTACACAGCTGAACTCGGTCCAGACGAATGGTAATGGACATACAGAAAATGGAGCAAAGACTGACGACGAAATGGACCTTGACGAAGATGCTTTCGACTGGGACGATACAGACTGGGGTGGCAGAGGAGCGCTTGACTCGTTGCTAGATGATTGTTTAGCTATGCCTGCTTGAGAGGAGCACGCTTTAGCATCTGAGGACGATTCCAACAAAACCAACGACGACACTGTCGATGGCGAGCACCAACACACCTATCATCACCGTATAGTATGCGGAGAGCCTGCTGCTGAAGAGGTGACAACAATTTATGTCCATGCTGCGAACCACCACAACCATAGCTCACAATCTCTCCCAAATCAAGCTAGCCGAGCCAACGCACAGGCCGAGAGGAAGGCCTCAGTAATCTCTGTCACTCTCGACAGCGGCGCACTCGTCCCAGCTGAACTACTGGACCTCGCGAACTTGCCTGCAGTGCCGCATCCTCAAGTGGACACTCTAACACTCCCCAAACCGCTTGAGCGTGCCCTCAACGAACAGTACTGGGGCGTCGACCACCGAAGGCAAAGCACTCGACACTATGTGGCTTCCCACGATTTCGACTGGACTCTGCAGTGCCTGGTTCACGCAGACCTTGAAACAATTTAGACAGCGGCAAGGCCTTGCGATTGTTGTCCAAGTTACAACGACTCGTGAGGGGAACAATAGTACGACTGTGACATGGTCGCACCACCGTCAACAATAGGACCGACCCTCTATCCACAACTCCAATGTACCACATATATGCATGTCGTCGCTCGAACAATGATATCAAGAGTATATCATAACCAGTATCGGAACACACCATATCGCAACCAGTCAAAGTCTTAGCAACAGATCGAGACTCAACCCAGATAGAAATGGCCACGTCAGCAGTGGCATACTTCACTTCGATTTGGAACAACGAAAGAGGCGTCATCCCGGTACTGTTCATCCTCTGCGCCTTTCTCGCTATACTCGTTGGTCTCGGCTTCGGCATCTACCATTGCAGCATATCCGGGCGAGGGCAAGCCGATCTCGAGCCCGACCTCGAAAAGACTACCGCGTCCAAGGAATCATCCACTCAGGCAACACCGCCTCCAGCATACCTCTACGACTACACCTCTAGGGCGCAAGACCCGGGAGACAGAGATATCCCTCCACAATCATCTCAACATCACTTACCAACATATCATCATGTCTGTGAATGCGAGCTCATCTACGGACCATGCCACACCACACCCACACCCACGCGAGTTCAAAATAAACACATCGTGGACATGTATCACCCTCGCAGTCTCAGACCACCTTCACCCTCGCCCCAAGACCCACCCGCATACGAAGAGCTGATGGCCTTCGGACGGGCTCGTTTAGCTTAGCTTGATCACGCGCGGGGGGACGCGTCCGGACCCGAGCGAACCTTGTGTCTTGTTCATCACATGTGGATGGATGGGTAGCTCGCAGGGGAAGATGGAAAACAGCAGCATCCATTGCGTCTGAGGAGGTTTTGCCTTGCGGCATTCCTCTTCGCTTTCGACGCCAAGAGTCATGATGGACACGAGCGCCACAGCCAACTTGTCCGGGTAGATACAATGCACTGAATGCAGGGCACTACAGGCAGATTAGGCAGATTAGGCAGGCAGATAGATAGACAGACATGAAGCATGTTTTTCACGAATCTACTCCATTTATTCGTCAGTCCATGCTGAATGCCGTACTAGCACTTCAAAACAATTCCATTCCATTTGATTCAATCCAATCGTTTGTCGCTACTTCGCTGGATGAAGACATACTACCCTGACCGAGGACTCAGTCGTCTCCCTGCCGCTTCTGCTTCTGCTCTTGCACTTGCACTTGGTCGCCCGCTTGCCTGTTTGCTTGCGCGTGTCTTCACCCGCCCGGTGGCCCGCCCTACCCCACCGACTTAGTTGCCCTGCTCGTCCGCCCATCCAGCCTGAGCTCAGCCACGCAACCGACCGACCGACCGATCGATCAGTCAGTCAGTACACGTCCATCCGTAGAGATGTTGCTAGCAGCTAGACGCGTAGTTCCACATCGCATCACACCACATACTAACATGACATACAATCAGCCGCCAGCACCATGCAGGAACAAGCACACCTGTGATGTCGTGATCCGTGGACTGTGGACTGTGGTATGAGTAGATGCAAGACATGACGAGCGGCTAGGCGTGTTTTGGGACCTTTTTTTCTTTTCTACGACTTGACTTGTCTTGTCTGGCTTGTCCCAAATACTGTGTCTACTGAAGTGCACATGCTGTACTGTAGGTCTATTCCAGCCTGGCAAAGAGAACGCCCACCCCCACTGTCTTGTCCTGTCGTCTGGCTTCTGCGTGGCTCGCACCACCCCTGCACCACTGCACCGGTATAAAAGTTAAAACGTTTATAACAAATTCGATTCATCTGTCAGGTAGGCAGATGCGCATTTTTCATCATTCATCAACTCTCAGCTCTGCTCCTACCATCCCCAGACAACGTTTTCACAGCTCACCACTCTACAACTCGTCGTGGCCTGGAATCTCATCGTCATCGTCGCCATAATCAGGCATGCCACCCGCACCACCAGAGTACAATTTGCTCGTGATTGGGTAGGCGACGTTGCTCAACTTCTCCCTCTGCTCTTCAAAGTCCTCCTTCTCGGCTGTGGCGGCGTTTTCGTCAAGCCAATCTGTGGCCTCCTTGACAGCTTCAATCAGAGTCTCCTTGTCATCCTCGTCGATCTTGCCGCCAAGACCTTCCTCGTCGTTGACTTGGTTCTTGAGTGACACAGCGTAGTTCTCGAGGCTGTTTCGGGCCTCAATCTTCTCCCGCTGCATTTTGTCTTCTTCAGCAAACTCCTCGGCCTCTTGAACCATTCGGTCAATTTCATCTTGTGTCAAACGGCCCTTGTCGTTGGTGATGGTAATGGACTCAGCTTTGCCCGTGCCTTTGTCGCCAGCTGTAACCTTTAAAATTCCGTTTGCGTCGAGCTCGAATGAGACTTCGATTTGCGGAACACCTCGTGGGGAAGGTGGGATACCAGTCAGTTCGAATTTGCCGAGAATGTTGTTGTCTTTGGTCATGGATCGTTCACCCTCGAAGACCTGGATCAAGACGACGTTTTGGTTGTCGGCCGCTGTGCTGAATATTTGTGCCTTCTTGGTTGGCACGACAGTGTTTCGGGGAATAAGCTTGGTCATGACACCGCCAGTGGTCTCGATACCAAGGGTGAGTGGGTTGACATCCATGAGGACAATGTCTTCGGTTCCACTCTCGCCGGAAAGCACACCACCCTGGACGGCTGCACCATAGGCGACGGCTTCGTCTGGGTTGATACCCTTGGACGCCTTCTTGCCTCCGAAGTACTCCTCGATCATGGCCTGAACCTTTGGAATACGGGTAGAACCACCGACAAGGACGATGTCATCGACGTCGCCCTTCTTGACCTTGGCGTCCTTCAGGACTTGCTCGACCGGCTTGAGGGTCTTCTTGAATAGATCCATGTTGAGCTCCTCGAATTTGGCTCGAGTCAAGGTCTCGGAGAAGTCGTTGCCTTGATGGAAAGCCTCGATTTCGATGCGAGTAGACATCTGGGAGGAAAGAGTACGCTTGGCCTTTTCTACCTCGCGCTTGAGTTTACCCATTGTCTTGAGGTCTTTTCGGATGTCAACATCGTTCTTCTTGTTGTAGAGCTTGACGAAGTGGTCCATGACTCGCTGGTCGAAATCCTCACCACCAAGATGGGTGTCACCTGCGGTGGCAAGGACCTCGAACACACCCTCGTCAACGGACAGGAGAGAGACATCGAAAGTACCACCACCAAGATCGTAGACGACGATCTGCCTCTCCTTGCCGTCAGACATCTTGTCCAGACCGTAGGCAATCGCGGCAGCAGTTGGCTCGTTGACGACTCGCAGCACAGTCAAACCAGCAATTGTGCCTGCATCTTTCGTCGCTTGTCGCTGGGCATCGTTGAAGTAAGCTGGGACGGTAACGACGGCGTGTGTGACCTGCTTGCCAACGTAGGCTTCAGCAACCTCCTTCATCTTGCCAAGAACCATGGCGGAAACCTCCTCAGGAGTGAAAGTTCTCTCTTTACCGGCAACCTCGACGTCAACGACCGGCTTGCCATCTTTCTGGACCACGTGGAAGGGAAAGTGCTTCATGTCTTTCTGGACATCCTTGTCGGAGAACTTGCGGCCGATCATTCGCCTGCAGGAGTGTTAGCAAAAGTTCGAAGATCGAAGGAGCCAGGTGGTGCTTACTTGATGTCGAAAATGGTTCGTTCCGGGTTTGCAGCGTACTGATTCTTTGC